>Ga0080064_1000076_pt1 | contig 292628 bp, 278 predicted proteins | sample Subgrocontami54m_FD_69260 | JGI IMG/M metagenome (GOLD analysis project Ga0080064, IMG submission 69260) | Subsurface groundwater microbial communities from S. Glens Falls, New York, USA - GMW46 contaminated, 5.4 m (SPADES assembly) (version 2) ...
AAGAGCTTGCACAGGCATCTGAAGAAGTAAGGAAAAAGTTTGGAAATATTGATTTCTTCCTGCATGCTGTTGCATTTGCAAAACGGGAAGAGCTTGGAGGAGAGTTTGTAAACACTTCACGTGATGGTTATCATCTGGCTCAGGATGTAAGTAGTTACTCTCTTATTGCTCTTGCAAAAGCCTTTAAACCTTTAATGGAAGAGAATGGTGGGAGTATTGTTGCTTTAAGTTATCTTGGCGGTGAAAGAGTAGTAAAAAACTACAATGTAATGGGTGTTGCAAAAGCAGCTCTTGAAAGTACATCCAGATATCTGGCATATGATTTAGGGTCAAAAAATATCAGAGTGAATATTGTTTCTCCGGGACCAATTAAAACCCTTTCAGCAAGCGGGATTGATGATTTTTCAAAAATGCTTGAGCATTTCAGGACCGTTGCACCGCTTAAAAAAAATGTAACTGCTGAAGAAGTAGCTGACACCTGTATGTTCTTATTCAGTGATTATTCCCGTGCTATTACTGCTGAAACTATTTATGTTGACTGTGGGTATAATACGTTAGCGATGTAAACTTTGTTATTTTTTTGTGTAATTTTCTATTCTTATATATTTAAAATTTTCATTAACTATCACATTATAGTCTTCTTTTTTAAGGATTTTCTCCATTGGTGCTATTTCCTGAGATATAACCCAAAATTTATTACAATTTGATATCTTTTTTTTAAATTCTTTTAATTTTTCTTCATCTATAATATTTTCAAACATGATTTTAGTGAGATCATTTCTTTTAGAGTAATAATCAAAACTTACTTCAATATAAGACGGGTAAAAAATCAGGAGATCGTTTCTTAGAGCAGACTTATCTATGTACCTTATAGCTTCTCTCCACTGTACAGTTTTATGTCGACAAGGAAAAGCATTAACATAAAAATCTTTTATACACCAAAATTGCAAAAGGGCTATTCCAATTAACAGTAATGATTTAATGTGTTTGTTATAGTGATCAAGACCTGTTGAAATAAGTATATAAAAAGGGATTGATGATATTACAGTGTAGCTTTGATTATATATAGGGAAAAATGCCTTAGACATAAAAAAAAGTGAAAGAATTGGTATTAAAAGAAAAATATTTGTTAATAGGACTTCCATTCTCTTTCTTGAAAGAATATATGCAGTACAAATGAGTAATAAAAAAATAATTGATAGTATTCCATTCCCCGAAAAATAAATAACAAACGTTTTATATATTTCCAAAATATTTGGTTCCTGAATCCAGCTAAGCCTGGATGGAGAGTATATTAACTCTTTAATTAATGAACTAAGCCAAGGACTAAGAAAAATAAATATTAAAAGCTGAGAGAAAATCCATGATTTAATTTTAGTTATGTAACCTGATTTTTTATATATTAATAGAAATAATACACAAGTATTCTCTGTAAAAATCGTTAATATTCCGGCGGTGTGATTGTAAATCAAAAGTGTACTGAATAAAATATAGCAAGCAAAATTCTTTAATTTCTCCTCTTTAAGTATTTTTATAAAAAAGTAAATAGAAAGGGTTGAAAGAAGAGACATTAGTATATATGGTCTGGCTTCAGTAGAAAAATTAATTTGAAAGGTGGATAAACATGTTAAAAGTGCTCCGATTAAACCAGTTTTTTTGCTAAAAAGCAATGCTCCTAGTTTATAGGCATAGAATACATTAATAACTCCAAAAATTACAGATGGAAATCTGCATGCCACTTCAGATTTTCCGAATAGATTTATCCATGCAGAAAGAATTATATGATAAAGAGGTTGTTGACCATTCCAAAAAAGATATAGATAAAAATTTTTTATACTATTTTGAATGGCTATGGTTATTGATAATCCTTCATCTAGCCATATACTATTGTCGCCAAGTTTATATGTTCTTAAAATTAGGCCTAGCAGAAGAATGAAACACAGAACAATTACTTCTCTTTTGTTTAGTCTTTCTTTTGATTCTGCTTCTGCCATAAGGTTTTATTAATGAAAGTATAGCTTTAATAGTCTTTGTATAAAATATATATGTTACTAAGCTGCAAATTAAAAATGAGATAATTAGTTTCTAAGGATGGTTATTAAAAGTTTTGCTCAAAGAAATAGAAATTAAACAAATTCCCTATAAATATGATCCAGATACTTACTGGAAATCTGTTTTTGAGTCATATCCTTATTACCCGACAATCAGGCACCGAATCAGATTTATTATTTCTTCGATTAGAAAATTTGTTAAAAAACAAAATATTTCAGTGTTTGATTTTGGTGTAGGTGATGGATCTTTGTTAAGCAGGATCAAGGATGAATTTCATATCCAGGAAAGCAATTTGGGTGGATGTGATATATCTTCGACAGCAGTTGACATTACAAAAGGGAAAATAAAATCTAAATTTCTTTTTAAAGAACAGTTCCCTGTTATGGAAAAGAAGTGGGATGTAATTGTTTGTTGTGAGGTTTTAGAGCATACTAGAGATTATATTAATATAATTAAATGGATTAAAAAAAATCTTTCTGATGATGGAATACTCATTCTTACTACTCAGACAGGTAAATTGTACGGATCTGACAAATATACAGGACATACACAGCATTTTAATCCAGGTGTTTTGAAAGAAGAATTGTTATCTGAGGAATTTAAATTACTTCATTTGTCATTGTGGGGGTTCCCTTTTTTCTCACTGCAAAAATGGCTTACAAGCTTTAATTTTTCCTCAATCAGAGATAATTATATGGAAGGAAAAATCACGCTCTTTAAAAGAGTGGTTTTTGAATTAGCATATTGCATATATTTCATTCATGATTTTATTAATGCAGGACCTCAGATTTTTATTGTTGCAAAGAAGAAAGATTAGTTCAATAGTATTATCCGTGTAACATTTATAATTGTTCTGAAAAATATATTCTGAATTATCAGCCTTTTACAACAGCATTGTAGTACAATTTTGCAACTGTTTGAACTACTTTGTCTTTATCCCATGGTTTGTTATTAAAGAACCATTCTGTTGCAATTGTTTCTATGAGACCAGCAAGTGCAGTTGAAGCAATTTCGGGATCTACATTTCTGGTGTTTCCAAATTCAAGCCCTTTTAAAAGGTGCTCTTTCATCCTGTTTACGAGCCTTGACCTGACTTTGTTATGTTGTTCTCTGAAATCAGGATCTGTAGCTGAAAGTTCATGACAGATTTTAAGTATGTCTGCATTTGCTTTGAAACTTTCAAAGAATCCACTGATAGTAGCTTTAATCGGCGCAAGTGCTCCAAGTCCAACCCCTGTACTTACTTCTGAATTTCTAAGCTGGTATAGCTGATCATCAACCTCTGAAAGAATTGTATGAAGGGCCTGTCTCTTATCTGTAAAATATAAATAAAACGTTCCATAACCTACCCCGGCTTTTGTGGATATTTCTTCTGCAGTTGCTTTTGCAAATCCTTTTTCAGCAAAAACTTCCCTTGCTGCCTGAAGGATTTTTTGCCTTGTTCTCTGAGCCTTTGCTGATTTTGGTAATGGTGGTAAATTAATTTCCTGCATAGTATTTAATCTTAACTATTCTAATACCTTACGATAAGTATTGATAAAAAAATATTCAAATTATTGACAGTATTCCTGCAGTTACTTGATTTTCAATTATCTATAAAGGTTATAATCTTTATCTATCTTATGCATACACTCTTTAGGCTTATATCTTACAGCAAAAAACACTGGCTAATGTTTTGTCTGGCTTTTTTTGCAATGTTGCTGGCTGGTTTTATTTCTCTTTTTCCGCCATGGCTTGTAAAAATTGCTGTTGATGGATTAAATATGCCAAACCAACAGGGAAGAATATTCCTTCTGCCAAAACAGCTTAAGGCAATTTTTGGCTCACCAAGTATGAGTATTCATGTAAATGAACTACTCGGTTTTATCCCTATACTAATAGTTGCAGCATATTTTTTGGATGGGCTGTTGAGATTTATTCACCAGTTTTGTATTAAATATGTAGGAGTTGCAACTGTAAGAGATATTAGAAATAGCCTTCATGAACGTCTTCAAAAACTTTCTTTATCCCAGGTTTCAAAAGAGATGAGTGGCGCTTATGTTTCAAGAGCCACTAATGATCTGGTCCAGATGCAATCCTGGATGGGAGAAACAATAACCACAATTTTTAATGATTCAAGCAAGACAGTTTTTATGTTTGCCTGGCTTTTATCTGTGAACTGGTCATTAACTCTGGTAAGTCTAATAGTAATTCCTTTATTTGTAATTCCTGTAATAAATCTTGCAAAAAAACTAAGAAAATTGAGTAAAAAAGGTCAGGAAAGTATTGGTGATTTATCCGGATTTGTTCAGGAATCCCTTTACAATCTAAAACTTGTGCAGGCATATAATCTTGAGGATTTAAGAAATAAAATGTTTCAGGCATTGAATCTCAAACTGTTTTCTACTCTCAGAAAAACTATAGTAATTGAGGCAATAATATCTCCTATAACAGGGGTTGTTGGTGCATGTGGGGTTGCTATTGTTTTCTGGTTTGGGATAAAGAGTGTAACTAATTCACAAATTACACTGGGTGATTTTTCTTCCTATTTCCTTACAACAGTGCTTTTATATGAACCAATTAAAAGGATAAGCAGAGTCTGGTCTACACTTCAGCAGGCACTTGGTGCATCTGAAAGAGTATTTGAAACAATTGATCAGGAATCTTCACTTAAGTCTCCTGAATCTCCCGCCCATGTGAAAGAACTAAAAGGACACATTGCCTTTAATAATGTAACTTTTTCATATTCTGATGGCAGAAAGATTTTAAAAAAAGTAAATATTGAAATTTCGCCTGGACAAAAAGTTGCACTTGTAGGACCTTCGGGGGCTGGTAAAACATCTTTGGTAAGTCTTATCCCGAGATTTTTTGATCCTGAATCAGGAAACGTTGAGATTGATGGAATAGATATAAAATCCATTGATGTCCATTCACTTCGATCAAAGATTTCATTGGTTACCCAGGAACAGGCACTTTTTAACTGTTCGATAAAAGAGAATATCTTATTAGGAAGACTCGGTGCCAGTGATAAGGATATGCTGGAAGCAGCAGATAAGGCACACGTAAGAGAATTCGCTGAAAAATTTTATGAAGGTTTTGAAACGGTAGTAGGTGAAAATGGCACAAAGCTTTCCGGTGGTCAGAGGCAGAGAGTTGCACTAGCTAGAGCATTTTTAAAGAATGCACCCATACTTATTCTTGATGAGCCAACGAGTCACCTGGATGCTGAGTCGGAAAAATTTATATATGATGCTATTGATGAGCTTGTGAAAAACAGAACAGTAATTATTATTGCTCATAAGCAATCAACAATTGAAAGCGCTGATAAGGTTTTTGTCCTGGATAATGGTGAAATAGTTGAATCTGTTGATAAATCGAGAGCAGTTAGTGTAGTTTAATTAGGTTATTTTTACTCAGGTGGCTCGCTCATAATTCGCTTCGCCACCTTTCCAGAGTGCACTAAATATCTGCTTCTTACCATAATGTCCAGGTTTTGTTAAGGCGGAGCAAAACCTTTCCTGGTAAATTGCTATTGTAGTCATTTTATGGATGGTGAGTAGTTACATTAGTTTTCTTCCATATTTTGTAGTGGCTTGTGTTTTCTAAAGTCACCAAACATATAAATAATGCCACCTATAGCACTTGTTATTAAAAGAATGATTAACCAGCATATACTGAATGCAAGTCCCTGATCAGAACCAACATTTACTTTTTTCAGGAAATATATGTAAGCTCCTTCTCTTATGCCAAGACCATTAAGGCTTGGAATCATAAATCCTGCAATTGTTGTTAGTGGGTAGAAAACCAGATAGTAGCTAAAAGGAATTTTTATATTTAACGACATAGCAATTAAGATATGGCAAACCATCACAAAAATCTGAAGAATAATTGAAAGAGACATTATTCTTGTTGTAAGTCTTAAATCCTGCCAGTAAACAATTACAGGCTGGAGTAGCCTGGTATATACCCAATTTGTGTTTCCCATGAAAAGCTTGCTGATTTGTGGAAGAAAAGGAATTAAAAACAAGGTAATCATTGTCCCGGCATGGCAGAATATTTTTAATTGGGATGGAATACTCCAGGAGGATTTGCTAATTATGCCGGTGTCCTGTAGTAGAAATCCAACTGAAGCAGCCCAGAATAAAACAATCAATCCTGTGTATCTTTCATAGACAATGCAGGCTGCTGCTTTTGAAAGTGATATATGAGAACCTCTTTTAAGATAGTATCCTCTTAATGCATCTCCGCCAAAAGTTGTTGGCAGAAAGTTATTGAAGAAAGTCCCGACAAAATTAAGCTGTACGAGCTGAAAATATGTTTTCTGGAATCCAAGAACATGAGATGAAAAGTAAAACCTTAATCCTGCAAGAAGCATTGTAAGTAAATAACTAATAAAAGCAAGTATAAAATATAGCGGGTTTACTTCAAGAAGATATTTTAAGGCAGTTTTTATATCAACCTTTCCAAATTTAATCAGACATATAAAAGCAATAATGCTTATTAATAACCGGAATAAATTTTTTAATGCTTGGTTCTTTTTATGATTGTGTTCAGCCTTAGAGTCCATTAATTATAATTTCCATTTCTACCTACCGCCCTCCTTGCTCCTTCGTCGCTCGTCGGGCTTTGCAAAGTGCATTTATTTGGTGCTTCTTATATCATAATCAAGATTTTACCGAATAAATCGGTTAAAATCTTACCTTGTGAATAGCTTATTTCTAAATATCTAGTTAGATAGGCAATAACTATTTTTTACTATACTATTGCTTGTTTTTTTTGAAACATAGTTCCTTTGTGACACAAATATGTAATTAAAAATAAGCCAATAAAACTTAAATATGTTTGTTTATAGCTGATGATAATGTTAATTTTGGTACAGCACCTACAACTTGTTCCACTGGCTGACCATTTTTAAAAACCATTAAGCTTGGAATCCCGCTTATTCTGTAAGATTGTGCGGTTTTTGGGTTCTCATCCGTGTTTATCTTTAATACTTTAAGCTTTCCGGTGTATTCATTTGCTATCTCTTCTACTACCGGGGCAACTGCTCTGCATGGACCACACCAGGGAGCCCAGAAATCCACAAGAACTGGCAGTTGAGATTTGAGAACTTCCTGCTCAAAAGTTGCGTCTGTTACATCACTTACATTTGACATTTATCTGAATTTTCCTTTCTGTTTTGTAATATGCTTGTTAAAAAATTGGCCTGTAAATGTTAAACTTCCTATTGTAATTTAAATTATACCAGTGGATAAAACAATGGTACTCGTTACAATAACTAAAATGAGAGGAAAATTACAATTAATAAAGAAAGGTTTTGTCCGACTTGTTCGGCAAAACCTATCCAGTGGGAGGGTTAGTACACAGTAAAGGACTGTGCAAAGCCAGCGAGGCGAATTGTGAGCGAGCTGGCTGTAATAAAAAAATGTATCGTTTTTTAAGAGGAATAATCACAGAAAAAATAACAGAGCCTCAGGGTACAGAAAAGCTTATATTAGATGTAAATGGAGTTGGATATGAAATACAATGCACTTTATCTGCTATAGGGTTTTTTGGAAAAGTTGGAGAAACAGCCACAGTCTATACAACATTAATTCATAAAGAGGATCAAATGTTTCTGATTGGTTTTCCCACAATGCTTGAAAGAGAATTATTTAATTTATTGTTTAGTGTTTCAGGTATTGGACCAAAAACAGCTTTAAATTTACTAAATGACCTTACGGTAAGTGAAATTACACATTCGATTTTATATGATGAAACATCTGCTCTTTGTAAGGCTAATGGTATTGGTGAAAAAACTGCAGGCAGGGTAATACTTGAACTTAAGGAAAAAATAAAAAACTGGCAGCATCTACCCATTGCATATTCACCACATGAAAGATCTTTTGATAAAAATGGACAAAGAGATTTTAAATCAGCACAACTTGAAGCAAGGTCTGTTTTACAGTCGCTTGGTTATTCTTCTCAGGAAATAAACCATGCATTCAATAATGCCAAATCAAATGGTGAGGATCATGATCCTGAAAAGCTTGTGCATTTCTCATTAAAATGGCTTTCAGTAGTTAAGAGATAAGAATTATCTCTCATCAATGAAGATTATTGTCATCCCCAATATCTATAGGTGGCTCTTCTTTAGCATTGCCTTTTTCAAGGAATTGTATTAAAGATTTAACCAGCCCTTGTATCTGTTCGAAAGTGAGAGATGAGTTACCTACCTGGATTTTTCCACCTTCTAACCCATCAACTAATTTTTGTATGATTTCAAGATCTCTTCCCAACTTCTCTTGTTGTTTTACAGGATCAGTTGTTCTTTCTTTAGTAGTGGTTTTAGTTGATGTGGTTTTTGAGTAGTTTGCTCTTTTTTCAGTTCTTACTGTTGTTGTAGTTTCAACTACAGTTGTTGTACCATCATCAGAATCAACCTTTGATACCTCTTTAATAACTGGTACAGCAAGCTGAGTTGCTTCTCTTAGAAGCCTGGCTGCTTCTTTTGGATCGGCTGCAATAGCTTTTATAACCTGCCCGGCTGCTTCATTTAGAAGTTCTCCACCTGGACCAGCTAATATTGAAGCTAAAGCCAAAGCTGCCGGATTACCTCTTAAACCTCCAAGCAGAAAAGGTGAAAACAAAGGACTACTATAAACACTATTTACTCCTGACATAATATACCCCCTCCCCAATAATGGTTGTTTTAAATGTCTTCTTAAATAAGTTTTGCTAATTTGTTTATAGCAAGATTAAGATTTAAAAGTCAAGTTCAAATTTTAAAAAAAGAAACTCAATCTACCTTAGTAATTTGCTTGCCTTAAGACCTTTTATAATTCCACTTACAATTTTTTTCTGGGTTTCAGTTCTTGTTATATACTCTGATTCAAGAGGATGAATTAAAAATCCACACTCAATTAATACTGCATAGCAAAATGCAGGTCTTGTTAAAGCAAAATTTCTTTTAAATATTCCATATGATCTGATATTACTTTCTCTGCTTATAGCTTTTAACAGGCATGATCCAACCGGCTTTACAAAGTTATTTGTGTAATAAATCCCAATTCCTGAATGTTTAAGCGGATCTTCGCTGTCTGGAAGTGCATTGTGATGAATTGAAATTAAAATATCACACTTTTTCTTTTTTGCAAATAGAACTCTTTCTTTAAGAGAAAGAAATTTGTCCTTTTCTCTTGTAATAAAAACTCTTTCAGTATATTTCTTTAATTCTTTTAGAAGTAGTTTTGCTACCTGAAGATTAAAATGACTTTCAGGAATTCCTTTAGGCGAGTGGGTGCCGTGTTCTTCTCCTCCATGACCTGGATCTATTACTATTACAGGAGTTTTAAAACTTCCTATTTTATCTTTCTTCGATTCTTTAAAAGATGTACTTTTTTTGAAGCCTGGTATTCTCCGATTATTTATAATAATCTTTCTGGTTAATATTTTTTTACTACCATTTGTTATTTGAATAAGTTTTATATTGTTTATTAAATCAGGAAGTTTAATACTTCTTGCAAAATTACCATTTGGGAAGATTTTTATTCTTTCCGGAACCAGGTATTCATCTGAAGATACAAAGAGCTTTGAATCAGGCTTTGCATGACCATAAACAAAAGTCTTATTTGAATTTGCATGCCAGTTATTGGGAGGGTAAACCCAGATAAGACTTTGATTTTGTCTGGTTTTCCCTGTCATTACCATAGATTATTACGTTATTTATGGGATAATTTGAAGGCCTATGTTTAAAGACTTTACAAAAGTAGTTTTAACAGCTAAAGCAGCTATGGATGTTTTAAAGGAAAAGATTGAGTCCAGAGCATGTGATTTGGCCATGCAGTTAAAGGACTTTAAAGAAAAAGGAATTACCTTTCCCAAACCATCTGAACATAAAGAATGTAATTTAAAAGAAAAAGCCAGGGAGGAACTTTTTAGTCTTATAGGTGAAATTACTCACAGAGCCCAGATAAATGAAGTCCAGTTAAAGGGATTTGTCAGGGATAAACTAACTGAACTTACTAATAATGCGCTTCTTGATTCTATGGAGTTAAATGACATAAGGGCTGAAATTGCAAGCCTTCGTGCCGAAATTGCTGAACTAAAAGAACAAGCTCAGCTTCAAAAACGTTAAATTGCCAAAACTGCTTGAAAAACAGGAAACGTTAATGCCTGATGTACAGGCAAATCAGTATTATTACAATTCTTCTTTAACCCAGGGAAAATTTAAACTTCTAGATTTTGATAAAAAGAGCAAAAATAAATATTTAGTTTTTTTATGCGAGACTTTTTTACTTTTTTATTATTTTCTTACTGACAAACGATTTAGATGTATAGCAAGAATTGTATTTAATCTTCTTAGGAAGACTGCAAAAAATGATCCTGAATTACCTTTTTATGTAAGACAGGCATTTATAGAACTGGATTCTACTTTTATTAAAATTGGTCAGTTCTTATCCAGCAGAACGGATCTTCTGCCGAAAGAATATATTGATGTTTTGTCAGAATTACAGGATTCACTCCCCCCGTTAAAGTTTATTGATGTAAAAGAAACTCTTGAAAAAGAACTAAGAAAGCCGATTGAAAAAGTATTTAAATCTATTGATGATGAACCTCTTGCATCCGCAAGTATTGGTCAGGTTCACAGAGCAGAACTGTTAAATGGTATTCAGGTTGTTATTAAAATTCAGAAATCTGGTTTAGGAAATCTTTTTTATCAGGATCTATCAATTCTTAAATGTCTTGCTTTATACCTAGAAAAACATACAAAACTTGCTCAAGGGCGTGAGTGGGTGCAAATAGTAGATGAGATTGGAAAAACACTGTTTGAAGAAATTGATTTTATCCAGGAAGGAAGAAACGCAGATAAATTCAGAAAAAATCTTAAATCCGAGGAAAGAATTTACATACCCAAAATATTCTGGCAATACACCACGAGAAAAGTTATCACACTTGAATATGTGCCAGGAATAAAAATTACTGAAGTTGAAGCCCTTAAAGAAAAGGGACATAATCCAAAAGAAATTGCAAATATATTAGTTGATGCATACTTTAAACAGTTTTTTGAAGATGGTTTTTATCATGCAGATCCTCACCCCGGGAATATAGTTGTAAAGGATGATGGAACGATTGTTTTTTATGATTTTGGCATGGTTGGCAGAATTAATAAAAGCTTGAGGAAAGAACTTACAAATGTTCTTGTAAGTGTTGTTGCACAAGATACTGAAACACTTTTATCCACATTAAAGGATTTGGATCTTGTAAAACCTTGTGCTGATGTTGAACCTTTAAAAAGGATTATTAATGAAGCCTTATATAGTTATTATGATGGAACAAAACTTGATTCACTTAATTTAAATGAAATGCAGGATGATTTAAAAATTCTTCTAAAGGAAAAGCCATTTAAACTCCCGAGCAAATTTACTTATACTTTGAGAATGACAGGAGTGTTGGAAGGTGTGTGCAGGACCCTTAACCCTGAGTTTAGTCTTACTGGTGTAGCAAAACCTTATTTGCAAAACTGGATAAAAGCCAGATCTCCTGAATCTCTGTGGAAATATCTTAAACTTATTTTTCCTAAAGAAAATGCTTTTGTAAAGAGGATATCTGTTTATGCCGATGTCCTGAAAGAGATCCCTTCATATATAGCTCTTAAAGAAAAAATGACTGAAACAAATAATACTGAGGATTATGAAAGTAAACCTGTTAGTAGGGATAATAATGAAAACAGATATCAAATTGAATACACAAATTTAAAATTAAAATCTGCATATAGTGTTATTTTCCTTCTGTGTTTTGTAATTATTGGAATATATTTAATTCAGACAAATGATGTAATTCCTGGCTTTATCGGATTTCTTTTACTTTCTACGTCACTTTTTTCTTCTATATGGATTGTTTTCTGGTCAATAATAATGTCTGACAAACTAAGAAAGATGAATTGAAAATGCTAAAATAGTTCTTAAGGAGTATCTGAAAATGAACGGAAGAAATCAACAAACAGATGTAAATCATATAGTGCTAGTTGGTCGTGCAGGCAGAGATCCTGAAATAAGATATTTTGAATCCGGCAAGGTTGTTACCACATTTGCCATAGCTGTAAACAGACCAATGAAAGATGCGCAAACAGACTGGTTTGATATTGAAATATGGGGAAAGCAGGCAGAGATTGCTGGTGAATATGTGAAAAAAGGATCCTTAATTGGTATTGAAGGGAGAATCAGATGGGACAGCTGGACCAGTAAGGACAGCGGGGATTTAAATATAAAACCACTGGTAGTTGCAGAAAGTATCCGGCTACTTGGGAGTAAACGCGATAATAGTCCTTCTACCTCTACTTCTACCCAACAAACAACAACTCCTTCTTTTGAAACAACGTAATGAGATATTGTGTTCTTGGATCAGGCTTAATGGGCAAAGCTGTTGCTTATGATCTTTTACAGCAAAACGATGCTGACTTCGTACTATTAGCGGATAACGATGAAAAAAAATTACATGAAGCAAAGATATTTTTAAACAATGACAGCCGGCTAAAAACACAAAATCTGGATGTTGGTAATGAGAAGCAGCTTGTCCAGATATTTGACAATGTCGATGCTGCAATAGCAGCAGTCAGTTACAAATTTAATGAGTATATTACAAAAATAGCGATTAAAACAAAAACACACCTGTGTGATTTAGGTGGGAATAATGATGTGGTAAATGCACAGCTTGGTTTGCATAAGCATGCAGAAGAGGCAGGAATTTCTATTATTCCTGATTGTGGGCTTGCACCTGGCATGGTTTCTATTTTAGTAAAACATGGGCTTGAAAAATATGACTGGGCAGATACTGTAAAAATCAGGGTTGGCGGATTACCATTGAACCCGAAAAATGAACTTAAATATGAAAAGTTGTTTTCAGTTGATGGGCTTATAAATGAATATGTTGAACCGGTAAAAATACTTCAAGAAGGTCAAATTAAAATTCTTGATCCATTAACTGAAACTGAAGAAATTATATTTCCTGAGCCATTTGGAAAGCTTGAAGCATTTACTACTTCAGGAGGTGTTTCTACACTGGTTGAAACTTATAAAGAAAGACTAATAAATCTTGATTATAAAACGATTCGGTACCAAGGTCATTGTGAAAAACTACATGAACTACAAAAAAAAGGATTATTCACTAAAGAATATTTTGAAAGAGAACTGCCTGTATGCCAGAATGATGTAACCCTTGTGAAAATTATTTTTGAAGGGAAAGGTAATAACCATGAGCTTGTAATTATTGATAGAGCAACTACAAAGCCTGAGATTACTTCTATGATGAGGATGACTGCATTCTCTGCTTCTATAATTAGTCAAATGCAGGCTAGAAAAGAGATTAATATTTATGGGGTTTGTCCACAGGAGAAATGTGTTTCACCTAATATTTTTATTAGTGAATTAAAAAAGAGAAACATTGTTATAAAAGGTTTATAGTTTTTCTTTAAATTTTATGATTTACACCCTCCTGAGAGCTTGCATTTACCTTTAGGACAGCAAGATTGGTCTCTGCAGATGTCTTCATCATTTTTACATTTGCCTCCTGCTTCAATAGGTCCTGTACCAGGAGTACCTGTTACAGCAGGATCCGGATCAGTTGGAGCTGGGTTAGTTGGATATCCTGTCGGGTAAGGGTAGGCGGTTTGAGCATGCGATGTGTAATTCATTCCAATAACTAGCATTACTATTAAACATAGAAATATAATCACTTTATTCATAAGATTCCTCCAAGGAATTGAAATATTGTTAAACCCTATATTCCCTAAATAAATAGCCTTAAACCTGGTTATTCTTGGATTAAAGTCTGTATTTTATAAGATTACCTTAAATTTATCTTATTTTTTCTTCAAACATAAATAAACATTCTGAAGTTCTTCTGAAGGCTCAATAATATCTGCAATTTCAAGCCTTTTATTTTGCTTAACCAAATTCACGATGTCATCCTTCTCATATCTTCTAAATTCAAAATTAGTAAGTCCTGCTTTGCTTCTTTGAACTATGTATCTTATTCCAGCTTCTTCTCTTCTAGGCTTTGGCATTATATTTCCAAATTGATCTGTGGTTATTATAAATCCAGTACTGTCATAGTCTTTTGGAATGACTGGAATCCCTACTATAATTCTTGAGCTGCCTGAACTGTCTACCATATCTGTTAAATTATCTAATAATTGAACTATTTGATATGGTCTGAAGTGTCCCATAACACCTGTGCATATAGCTAGATTATTGTCCTGTGGTAATCCTTTATATGAGCTTTTAAGCAGAATATTTCCATGAACAAAACTATAATCACTGCAGCCAATTTTCTCGAATCTTTCCACTGCTTCTTTCCAGGCAGATTCAATTACTTCATCAAATGTATCCATTCCGTTATATCGTCTGATTTTTTGGTCTAAATGCTCTGCAATATGACCATGATTACATGCTGCATCAAATATTTTTAATTCCTGATTTGATAAAGAGCTTCTTGATATAAGAGCTTTCGTTCTCTGAACCTGAGTTTTAAATCCATTGCTTCTTCCGTTAAATGGATCCAAACGATCATGCTCACGATAAGCAACACTATTTCTTACAGTTCTGTTAATTTCCTCTCTTGTAACAGGGCTTATAACCCATTGTGCTAGACCTCTTAAAGTGGTTCCATATTTGGGTTCTCTTCCATCTTTTAACTGACTTCCCTGATCAGCTACAGTTCGCACAAATTCGGCCATGGTCCATAAACCGTATTGGTTTAAAAAAGAATATGCTGTAGCAGGAAAAACTTTCATAATTAAGTGAATTGGATAAATTATTTATCAGATTTTTAAAAATCATTAAGTTAATAAGATTATTTTAATAATCTGTCAGGTTTCTCTTAACCATCTATCCTGTTCTAAGAACTCATTCCAGAATTTTTTAACAGTGCCTCTTGAGCTTGTTTTATTTTTATCAAGTATAAAAACAACTTCAATGTTATATGGTTTTTCAGACATGCGAGGAGTGCTTACTCTGTACCTTTTATATGGCTTTGTAACCATAGTTAATTTTCCATTTGCTGCCATAATATCCAGAATATCTTTCAACTTCATGTGTCCGTCAGTGCTGTAGCTGAGAAGAACATAGTCTGAATTTATTGTCTGGATTAATTTGTCCAATGCTTCTGTTGCTTTATTTTTATAGTTATAAAGAGATCTTCTTTCTATTCTCCAGTCTGTTCTTATTGCGCTTTTATTTGTTTTTTTACCGTTTATAAAAATCTGTTTATTAATCTCAGGTTTGTCCCAGAGGGCAATTGTATTTAAGACATGATAGTTACTTCCATATGGATGTTGGTTATATGGCGGATCTAGATATGCAATGTTAATTTTATGTAACTCTTCAGCAAGTATTTGTGTATCTGACTGATAAACTTTATTTTTTTCATTATTGTTAAATAAGACTGGTGGTATAAGCTCAATATCACTCAGGATTCTATAAAGTGCAGTCTTTGTTTTTCCACCCCATCCATTGTGAAATCCTTTGAATACACCGCTTGTATTACTTACATAGCTTGCACTATAGATGAGAGATGCTAGGAGTATTGATTTTTCTTTTGAATTTATTTTTCCTGCCAATTCCCACTCATTAATTTTTTCACGGATAGCATCAATTTTCATACCATTTTTATGGGTATAAAACATCCTTTCTCTTTTAACGTCTGGTTTTTTATCATTCCAAGGACAATAATATTCACTGATATAACCGTGTATACCCTCGAGCCTGTTTAATAGGTTATAAATTTTTTCAATTCCGCCTAGCTGCTTAAAATCAGGGTAAGAATTTTGTTCTATGTATGCATTGTTATAAAAAAATGAATATGGCTCCCAGTCATTTGCTATAACCTTGTAACCAAGCTTCTTTCCAAGCCTTGAGACAACGCCACTGCCTGAAAAGAAATCTACAAATAGTCCTGAAGAAATATTTGTTTTAAGTATTGCCTCGAAGATTAAAGGTAGTAATTTCCTTTTATTTCCAATATAAGGAAAAAGCTGATTATATAAATATTCCTGTGTTCTTACTGCTGCATGATCACTTGCTTTGTATTTTATAAAAGAATGACTCATCATCCTCTCTGAAGTACTCTTTTTGGTCCGTGAATTGGATCTTCAATTACAATTGTATGATGTCTTTTTCTCCCAACACTTACAATTGCAATCGAAGTTTCAAGGAGTTCCTGAATTCTATCTAGGTATTTTTGTGCATTTTGTGGCAGGTCATTTCTGGATCTGCACTTGTTAGTGGATGTTTTCCAGCCAGGAAGAGTTTCATAAATGGCTTTGACTCTTTTAAAAATACCTGCTGCAAGTGGCAGATCGTAATATTTAGATCCTGTTACAGTGTCTTCATATGCTACACAAATATTTATTTCGTCCATGGTATCAAGTACATCCAGTTTTGTAATAGCCAGACAATCAAGACCATTTATCCTGACAGCATATCTTAGAAGCACTATATCTAACCATCCGACTCTTCTTGGTCTGCCTGTTGTTGTGCCAAATTCTGCCCATGCAGTTCCTGCTGAACGAAGCTCATCTGCTTCACGACCAAATACTTCTGTAGGGAATGGACCTTCGCCAACTCTAGTAGTAAATGCTTTGCTTACACCTATTACCCTGTCTATTGCAGTCGGACCAACACCTGCTCCTATACATGCTCCTCCACTAACAGGATTTGAACTAGTTACATATGGATATGTGCCATGATCCAAATCCAACAGAGTTCCTTGTGCTCCTTCAAAAAGTATGTTTTTTTTATTTTTAATAGCTTCAAATATAATTGCAGAAGTATCAGCCACAAAGGGTTTAATTTTTTCACCATAAGCTTTATAATCTTCAAAAACTTTTTGTGGATCTTCAGGTGGTAGAGAATATAATCTCTCAAGAATTATATTTTTTCTTGGTACAAGCCAGTTAATTCTTTCTTCAAGTTCTTTTGGTTCAATAAGATCAGAAATTCTTATTCCAAAACGATCAGCTTTATCAGCATAAGTGGGTCCTATTCCTCTGCCGGTTGTACCGATTTTTTTGGTACCACGTCCTCTGTCTTCAGCCTGATCAATTGCCAGATGATATGGCATCGTTACATGTGCAGCAGTACTTACTTTAAGACCGCTTACATTTATTCCTCTTTTCTTTAAATCCTCAATTTCCTCAATTAATATTTTTGGATCAATTACTGTTCCTGGTCCTATAACTGATATTTTATTTGGGTAAAGAATACCTGAAGGTATAAGATGAAATTTATATGTTTCTCCGTCTACTACTACAGTATGGCCGGCGTTGCTTCCGCCTTGGTAACGGACTATATAATCTGCACTTTCAGAGAGAAGGTCAGTGATTTTTGCTTTCCCTTCGTCTCCCCACTGGGCACCAACAACAATTACATTTGCCATGAATTAGATTCCTCTCATATCACCCAAACCTAGAAATAATAGCAAATTTGCTTTTTTTTTCAAGGATTACTGTATGTTTCAAAGGCTTTAACCATTTGTTTATCAAATAATTTCTTAACCTTACTTTGTATTTATTGAAAGCCTTTAAAAGGCAATATTGGAGAGGGATATATAAGAATTTTATTTTAGGAGGAAATATGATAAACCCAGCAACGGTAGCAACTTTTCAGGCAATAGCCGGGAAATTGCTTCCTGAACTTTTAAAACACAAGGACCAAATATTACAAGCTGCATCTGCTGTAGTTTCTACTACAGGGGGTGAAGCTGCTGCAGTTGTTGATGCTGCACACACAAGTGGTACAGCAACTGCTGGAGCTACTCAGTCAACTTTTAATGCAAGAGGGATATTAGGAGGACTTTTAGGTGGTTTAGCAGAATTGTCCGGAGCTATTCCTAATAGTCCTAAATATGCTACACACAAAGGATTATTAGATCAGATAGTTAATACTCTGAGAGCAAATCATGGGGAAATATCAGCACCTCAGACAAGAGATCTTCTTACTACATTGGACCATTTAGCTAATGTTCCTGTTGAGGCTCATGATACGGCTCATGGAAATGGTACAGGAGATAATGCACGAACAGATGGAGTGGATGATTCAGTCCCGCCACCTGAGGTTAATCATGCTCACGCAAATACATCCGGTGATCCATTTGATGTTTTAACAGGAAGTGTTAAACAGATTTTGCGAAGAGAATTGCAAAATAAATCCAGTTTGATGGGTATTGCTGCTGAGTTTGCGCAACGAGCAGGGATTTCAATAGATGGCAATGTTGACAAGTTCATTGATGAATATCTACTCACTCCGCGTTTTCAGGCAGAATTAAAAAATAGTATTTTAGGACAACCAACAAATACTGAAGATTTTAATCCTGTTCAAGCAAAAGCATTTAAAGTAACGGGTTGGAGTCTCTGGGCAATTGATAAATTACCTCCATTTGCAATTCAATACTTTCCGCTTGCTGCAACGGTGATTAAATTTACAATGCCAATATGGTCACACATTTCATTCTTAAGAAAACCTCTTGGAACTTTGTATCCGGTAATTGATGAAGTTGCACAGTTCCTTGGTAAATTCCAGGATGAGACAAAAGCAATTAAAGACTCAATTACTAGGATGAGACCTGCACCAACAGTTGAAACCGGTGGGTCGCCACGTCAGTCAGAAGCTGAACTTGCTGGTGCAGTGCTATAGTTTTGCTCGGCAAATCATTCACCCGGAACAAGAACATTTTTTATTCTTATACTTGGTCCGCCAACACCTACAGGTAATCCACTTTGTCCACTTTTACCGCACCCGCCCGATTCATCCCAGTACATATCATTTCCTATTCCTTCAATGTCTTTCAGAGTTTGAAATACGTTACCAGAAAGATTTACATCTTTTATTGGTTCGGCAAGTTTTCCATCTCTAATCATCCTTGCTTCACCGCTACTAAATGTAAACATCTCACCGTTTGTCTGACCGCCAAGCCAGTTACCTGCCCAAATACCTAGCTTTATATCTGAAATCAAATCCTCTACCGAATTATTTTGTGGTTCTATCCATGTATTTGTCATTCTTACAATTGGAGGGAATTTGTAATTAAGGCAACGTGCATTTCCTGTAGGTTTTTCATTTAGTTTTCCTGCTGTTTCCTTACTGTGTAATCTGCCTACCAATATTCCTTCTTTTATTAAAGGAGAGTTTTGAGCAGGAGTGCCTTCATCGTCGTATAAATATGAACCCCTGTGATCAGGAATCTTTGCACCGTCCAGAATGTTTAAAAAACTTTCACCAAATCTTCTTCCCAGGATCATAATTTCTTTCATAGAAGGATTATCATAAATAAAATCACCTTCAGAAAGATGTCCAAATGCTTCATGTACAAAGAGTCCTGTAAGTATTGGATCAATAACAACAGTATAAGTACCTGACTTTGGTGGTTTTAAATCAAGCTGATCAACTGCTCTTTTAGCAGTTTTTATTATTTTTTCATCAAGATTTTCAATCTCTTCAAAACCCTTTCGTGAACCAAGTGATTCCTGTGCTACCTGTATTGTTCCATTCTTTTGTGCTGTTACTGAAAATCTAGCTTCCATATCAATGTAGCCATGTTCTATTAATGCACCTTCTGAGTTTGCAAAAATTATTTTTTTTGTTTCTTCACTATATCTTGATGTGGCTGATTTAATTTTTCCAGAGTGTGAATTCATTAAATTGTGATAATGACTTATTAATTCTACTTTTGAATTTAGTGGTATTAAGCGTGGATCTTTTCCCGTAATCTTAATTTTACTAGTTGCTGTAAGAGGATTTGTTTGTAAAAGTATAGTTTTGTCATTCCTTTCACCACCCAGGGCTATTGATTGTGATATTGCTTCATCAACATGTTTCTGGAGTTCATCAGTAGAGTTAAATGAGCAAAAACCCCAACTGCCTTTGTAACAGCTTCTTATATAACCACCACTTGAACTGACTCTATTTAAGTTGTCCAGTGATTTCCCAAAAAATTTAATGAGCAGAGATTCTGATTCCTCGAATCTTATTTCTAAATAGTCAACTCTTTTTTTTCTTTGGTTTATAAGATTAGTAATTCTGTCTTGCATTTGTTCCCTGTCTTATGCTTTTTTAAAGGAATTTTAAGCACAAATTCAGTATATAACGGATAGTATAGTCCGGATAAAAAATACTTGATTAAACATAGGTTAATTGTGGAATTAATAAATTAGATGTTTAGGGGCAAATAAGTTACATGTAGTCCGTTTAAACTATTGTATTAAGAGATTTTTTGGAATAAATAATTTAATAAGCATGGACAAAGAAGAAATAACAAAATTCGGCAAATCAAAATCAGGAAATGATATGAAATCAGTTCTGATTAATAAAATTCTTGAGTTGCAGGGAAGCTCTCTTGATTCAAAAGAACAAATCTCTACTTTGATAAATTTTGTTCAGTCTTTGCTTGATATTGAAACTATTGCTGTTTATGCAAACTTTGCAAATGAAAAAATAAATCTTATAAATTCGAAATCCGGAGCAAAGCAATACCCGCTTTTAGGTCAGCTTCTTGAAACTATTGCAGAGCAAATTGATGATAAACATGACAGATATTTTAATAGTTTGATCCCTCTGAATGAATTAAACATAAAACAAATTTCAGATGATGACTTAAATACAAGAATCTATCCAATACTTTCCCACAATACAAGGGGTATCTATGGAATTATTCTTGTGAATGGCTCAAAAATAATTACTTCTCCTGAAGACAGAAAAATACTTCTATTTGTGCTTAATTACATAAGCAAAATAATTGAAGAATATGACCTGGGAAACCAGCTTGATAAAAAAGATTATAGATTGCAGCTGTTATCGAGACTCTCAAGCTCTCTAAGGGGTATTTTAAAGCCTGAGAAGGCGATTGATATTGTGCTTAAAGAAGTACATTCATTTTTAAAACTTGAGGACATTTATTATACAAGGTGGGTTCCCCAGGAAAGAAGGCTTGAAATTAGTCAGGAATTAGTAAAAGATAAAAAACATTCTCTCAAAGGATTTACCCATAAAGTAAACAGTAAAAATCCTATTATAAAACATTTATATAAAAACCAATTCATGACATATAAAAACAAGAATCTGAGAAAAATATCTCGTGTATTCTTGGGTTCAAAAGAACCATCTGTGTTTTGTTATATACCAGTGCTAATCAGAACTGAATTATTGGGAGTGCTTGTTCTGGTAAATACTTCACCATATGCTGAGCTTAATTCTGAAGATATAAGAATAGTTCAGGAAATAGCAGGTCAGCTTGCGGTTATTTTAAACCAGGCAAACCTTTATGAAGAAAGCCTTTCAACAGCGCAACGGGAATTTCTGCTTAACTCTATTACAACAATGATTCGTGACACTCTTGAAGTTGAAGGTGTCTTAGAAAAAACTGCCAGAGAGGTTGGACAGGTTTTTGGTGTTAATGCCTGTGGTGCATTTTTAAGAAAAGAAGATGGAGCAACTTTTGCATTCAAATCAGTGTGGGCTACAACTGAAGAGTATAAGGAAAAACTTGCTTTACTTCCCATGGATAAAGAAGACAGTCCACTTATACCTGATCCAATTGTTCAGAGTATAGTTCTTCCAGATTTATTAAATCATGATTTTGGAACTTATAATTCTCTTGTTCAGGCAACCGGTTGCAAATCATATCTTGCGTGTTCTTTAATAAAGGGAAATAAAACTATTGGTATTCTTGTGCTTGGACAATTTGAGGGACAAAGATTCTGGACCAGTTCTGAAATTCAGCTTCTTGAGGCTATTACCGATCAGGTAGAAATGGCACTATCACAGGCAGAGCTATATCAGCATGTACAGCAGACTGAAAGACAAATGAACCTCCTTCATCAGGTCAGCTCTGCAATCCGTGACAGTCTTGATATATCAACTGTTATGGCTCGTGCTGCTCATGACCTTGGCGAGATTCTTGGTGTAAGTAGATGTTTTGTAAGAAGACTTAGAAGTGTTAATCCTCTCTCAGTGCTTGCAACAGAGCAGGAATATCTTAATAAAAACCAAAATGTAGATAAAGCTGCAGATTTAATACTTGGGTTTGAGCAGGAATGGCTTGAATCTTTAAATAAATTGCCAGAGCTTGACAGAGCAAATTCAATTTTACACATATTAAATGTACCAGAAAAATATAAAAGTTCAAGTGATCCGCTAAAAATAATCCTTGAAACTATTGGACTGAAGAGTTTTCTTGGAGTACCTCTTGTAGCAGTAGGGAATGTTATCGGCTCACTTTGTATTCACCAGTGTGACAGAAATAGAAAATTTACAAACAGTGAAGTTGAATTTGTAAAGAGAGTGGCTTCTGAAGCATCAGTTGCTGTATTGAATGCAGATTTATTTACGAAAGTTCAGTATCAGGCTCAAAGGGACAGTCTTACAGGACTCTACAATCACGCATACTTCCAGACAGCCCTTCATCATGAAGCAGAACGTGCAAAAAGAACAGGCTCCAATTTATCTGTAATCATGATTGACCTTGATCACCTGAAACAGATAAATGATCAATTTGGACACAAAGCAGGTGATGAAGCTATAACACTTGTAGCAGGCAAGCTAACACAATGTCTCAGACAAATGGATATTATTGCCAGGTATGGAGGTGATGAATTTGCGGCTTTATTACCCGAAGCAAATATTGATATTGCAGAAACAATTGCAAAAAGAATTCTTGAAACATTAAATAGAACAATTCACCCTCAGTGGGGTCCATTAAGTGCAAGCATAGGAGTAAGTGGAACCCCGCATGAGGAACGCAATAAAGAACAAATTATGAAAGCTGCGGATGATACTATGTATATTTCAAAAAAAGAAGGAAGAAACAGAGTTACATCTTCCAAAAAGCTTGATGAGATAGGACCTGTTGAGAAGAAACCTTTAAGTAGAGGCGAGCAGCATTAAAATGTCATTTCGATATAGGACTATTTTTTAGGTTATAATTTATTTTGCTTTGTATAATCTTTCCGACACCATAGCTGCAATATGTACTCCACCTGGGACTGGTGCTATTGCTGCTATTCGTATCTCGGGTCCTGACAGTTGGAAAATAGTAAATAAAATTTTTACAAAGAATACTCAATGCTTAGCAGTTGGTACTAAGCACTGTTTTATTCATATGGAAGCAGTTCATGGCTATATTATTGATACTGAAAATGTAATTGATGAAGTAATAGTTCTTCCTTATAAATCACCTCATAGTTTTACAACTGAAGATTCAGTTGAAATATTCTGTCATGGTGGCAGCAAAGTTGTATCCATAATACTTGAATTATGTTTGAAATATGGAGCTAGAATTGCTGCAGGAGGAGAGTTTACTTTTAGAGCTTTTGTAAACGATCGAATTGATCTAACTACAGCAGAAGCAATAAATGAAATTATTAATGCTGACAACTTACCATCTGTTTATAATGCTTCAACAAACCTGGTGGGTTCGCTGAAGGAAAAGATAAAGATATTTCGCGAGAAGATATTTAATTTATTAACTGCTATTGAAAGCCATCTTGAATTTCCTCTTGATGTACCTCAGTTAGAAAGAAATCAAATTGTTAATGAACTTTCTTCTGTATGGAATGAAATGGATTATCTTATTAATACTTCAAACCAGGGACAAATTCTACGCACAGGAATTAAAATATCAATTTTAGGTGTTCCAAATGTTGGTAAGTCTAGTTTATTAAATCAGCTTCTGGAGAGTGAAAGGGCAATTGTTACAGATGAACCAGGAACAACAAGGGATACAATAATTGAAAAAACACTTATAGGAGATTTGCCATTTCTCTTGGTTGATACAGCAGGGATAAGAGATGATATTAAAGTTTCAAAAGCTGAAAAATCTGGCATAGAAAGAAGCAAGAATTCTATAAATGATTCTGATATTGTTTTAGTAATATTTGATCTAACAAAAGGTCTTTGTGAAGGTACTAAAAAAATACTTGGATTATTAGATGGGAAACCAAGAATTGTAATTGGTAATAAGCTTGATTTATGTAAAGAAGATATAAATAAACTCTATAAATGTGATGTTTTTATTTCTGCAAAATATGGTAACAATATAGATTCTTTAAGGAATTTGATCACAGGGGAGGCGCAGAATATTGTAAAAAACACAAACGGATACCATCAACCATACGGTATTAGCATCAATCAAAGACAAAGAGAATTATTACTTCAGTCCAACCAGTCAATCCAAAATGCTATGAATGGTGCATTAGAAAATATTCCAGAGGATTTAATAGTAGGTGAACTAAAAGATTCTCTTTCTAAGCTTGATGAAGTTTCAGGAAGAAAAATAAATGATGAGATTATTGCTGGTATTTTTGCAAAGTTTTGTATTGGAAAATAATTTCAATTTTTTGTAAAACCGCGCCTGAAATGTTTGTCTTCAAGTATTGTTTTTGCAATTTCATCAGGATCAAAATTTAATTCCCCTTTTTTGTAAGTGGCTTTTAATTTTTCTATTTCTTTTTTGCTGGGGAGGCTGAAATTACTTTTGTTGCTTCCTGATTTCTCCTTTTTTTTGTAAAGATTCTTTTTCATTTTTTTCTTTTTTTTATTCACTTTAATTTTGATATTACTTGTTCTTTTTTTAAATGCCTGATATTTATTTGACGAAAAAAACAGATTATTTTGACAAATTTTTAGTTTCTTTTAAGTTTTTTAAAGAAATATTTGATTTTAATAGATTATTAAAATTCTGTATAACGAATAATGAACAAACCTAAAGAAATTAGTGTCTTTCATTTTTATGTGGACTTTGAAGTGGTTTAATTCTTCTTTGTAGTTTAACAGGTGAATTTGTATATTTGCTTTTTAATTTTTTGTTAAAAAGGATATATAAGAGAAGTTAGGTAAAATAAGAGATCTTTGAGGATAGGGAGATTTGAATGTCAGAAGCAACATACCTGCGCAAAGTTAAACAAAAGAAAGTAAGAAATACAGAAAATAGGGCAACAGCCACAAAAGAAAGAATTATAGGAAGTTATTTTTATCCCAAAAGTAACCTATATACACGGCAGGAATTTGAATTATTAGACACTATATTCTCTGATGAACCAATGGAAGAAATAGAAAGAGAAGCTGAACAATCTATAAGTAGAGACTTTTGGCCTCAAAATAAGGAAAATCTTCTGAACCCACCTATATCCAGGAAAAACACATTAATGACAAATTTTGCATGGTTTTCCAGTGGGGTGATACTGACATCAGTAATTTCAATAATTATTTTCCAGTTAAAAATAGCTGAGTTTAAAGCTAATGACAATATTCAAATTGTTTTTCACAAATCAGCCCACATTACTACTGAAAAAACTGTTGATACTGATATAACAAGCAATTTAACTAAAGTACCTCAAAGAATAGCCCAGGCAAATACTAATACTAAAGAAATCAAGCTGCCCTTCTTTTCTAATTTCTTTGAAAAAAAGCCCGAAGCCCCGAAAACAGTTAGTAAAAACAATAATCAAATAGCAGAAAATAAAAGCCAGAATTTAAAAGCAAATTTTGTAAACCATACCATCCAAAATGGTGATTCTCTATGGCTGATAGCAAAAGAGTATTATGGAGATCCGTCACCACAGAACATAAAAAAGATTCAGGATGCAAATGATATAAGAACAATAGAACTTTTGTTGCCTGGCAAAAAGCTTGTAATTCCTCTATAAACCTCTAAAAATCTTTCCAAAAATAAAAAAATAATTTATTAAATCTCTCTGCTGGTTTTTTTATAATACAGTTAGTCAAGCAATAAGTTTATAATCTGAGGAATTTTATAAATGTCAGTGATTCCAGCACCAGGAGCAGATGGACCTTCATCTATATCTTCATTTTTCTTACTTAGGTGGCTGAATTTTGGCAGATCTATCCGTGCAAAAGTTCAGGAGACCCCGACAAATACAGTGGTTTTACCTGAAGAAGATATAGACACCCTTTTAATAAAAGCAAATCAAAGCAAAAATCCCCGTGATATTGAAGCTTTCCTGAATCGTGCCTCAAAGGATCAAAGAAGAGTAGTGCTTGAACTGCAAATCCCAAGCGTAGGTAGTGTTTCTGTTATTGGAGGTTTTATTGAAAAAACTTCCTCTGTGAATGAAAAGCTTGTGCTGCTTTTTAGAGAATTTCAAAGTGATGATCTGGATGCTGCAAGACAGCATACGAGGCTGGTAACAAACAATGATCCACGACATCATGACCCTCCGTATTTTGTTTTTATCGGAGGGAGGCAGATTCTGATTTCTTTTAAGAATCCGGATTATTATCACATCAGAAATATTGCTCTTGCCTGATCCGTTTGATAAAATTTTCTTAGAAGGAATTTTACAAAGTGCTAAAAGAAAGAACAAATAGAATTTTATTTTATTTTACCTTATTTTCTTTGCTTTTATCCGGATGTTCATTGACTTCAAATATCCATAATGTTCCTGTAAACGAAAAATCAGATCTTAATATATCAAAACCACCCAAACCAAAAACAATAAAAATTAATGAGGTTGATTTCAAGAAGATTTTTTTCCCTCTTGGGAGGTTTGGTGGCGTCCTAAACCTTACAACTTTTGGTTCAGGTCCAAAAACTTTTAATTTATGGGCATCTACAGACAATACAAGCAGCACTTTAGGCAGGCTTATGTTTGATAGTTTATTTGATGATGATCCTGATACTGGAGAAGTTGTCCCACATCTTGCAAAAGGGTATGAAATCCTTGATGGCGGTAAAACTATAAATGTAAAACTCAGAGAAGGTGTGAAATGGTCAGATGGTAAGCCAATTACTAGCGATGATGTTGTTTTTACATGGAATGAAATTGTTTTTACCGGACTTGAAGGAGGTGGGTTTCAGTCACTTTGTCTTATTGACGGGAAATATCCTAGTGTAAGAAAGATTGATGATTACACTGTTCAGTTTATGACGCATGTGGTATTTGCACCGTTTTTAAGACAGATTGGATATCCCCCGGCACCAAAACATATATTTAAACCAATGCTTGATAAAGCAGGCAAGAACAAGAAAAGTATTTTTCTTTCTTTCTGGGGCACTGATACAAAACCTGATAATTTTGTAACAAGCGGACCCTTCAGGTTGTTACGTTATGTGCAGGGGGAACGAATTGAATTTGTAAAAAATCCTGACTATTACATAATAAATATTGAGAATGAAAAACTTCCTTATTTTGACAGACTGATTTATACGATTGTTCAGGATGCAAGTCTGGATTTGTTTAAATTTCTTGCTGGTGAGTCTGATGTTATTTCAGTACATGGTGAGGATGCAGAGCTTGTAAAAAAACTTGAAAGAAAAAAAGATTTTAAAACAGTAAATCTCGGACCAAGTTCCGGTACTGAGTTCCTGGTATTTAATTTAAGTAGGGGCTTGTTGCAACAAGCTCCTACTGCAGTTTGGTTTAATAATGATTATTTTAGAAAGGCAGTCTCTCATGCAATTGACAGGAATTCAATTGTTGCAAGTGTTTTGGGTGGCGTAGGGAAGCCGCTTTTTACTTCAGAATCTCTTGCATCAATATACCTGAATGAAAAAATTAAAGATGGTTATCCTCAGGATCTTGAATATGCAAGAAAATTGCTTAAGAAAGGTAGCTTCAGGTGGAATAGCGAAGGGAATCTTATTGATTCTAAGGGAAAGAAAGTTGAGTTCACTATACTTACAAATGCAGAAAATGCAGCTCGACAGACAACAGGTGTAATTATTCAGGATGATTTAAAAAAAATTGGTATTAAGGTCAATCTAAAACCTATTGATTTCAATACTTTAATTGGAAGATCTGACTCGGGTGACTGGGAAGCAATAATACTTGGGTTTACGGGAGGATTTTTTGAACCAAATGAAGGAGCAAATGTATGGAGGCTTGATGGAAGACTTCATATGTTTGATAACAAACTACACAAACCAAGAGACTGGGAAATTGAAATAGACAGAATATTTAATGACGCTACCAGGGTAATTGATTTTAAGAGCAGGAAAAAACTTTACGATAGATTTCAGGAAATAGCATATGAAAAACTTCCTTTTATTTATCTCTCTTCACCGCTTAGAATATTTGCTTTTCAAAACAGCCTTGGGAATATAAGACCTACTGTTTATGGCGGTGTGGTTTATAATCTTGAAAGTATTTACAGAAAAGATTTAAATTGACATTGTTAACAGTAGAACTATCAATACTAGTCGAAGACTTATCTTCACTAAAATTTTTAAACATGTAAATATTGAGACTAAAAAATTAAATTTTTAGGAAAGATTTCCCTTTTAAGTTCAATTAAAGTAAATAATTATCTACTGGCAATTTTGAGAAGTTCTTCTATCTTAAAAAGCATATTATTCAGGATAGTTAACTCTCAAATGGGCCAAGAATACAGTTCACAAAAGGTTTTTATGGTGTGAGCTGTTTTTAAATAAAGGAGGGTGATTAAATTGGCTACAGCAACAAAAAGAATACTTAAACCGTTACAGGACAAAGTAATTGTCCAGAAACTTGAACCAGAAGAAAAAACTTCCGGAGGTATTGTTCTACCTGATACAGCAAAAGAAAAACCTCAGGAAGGAAAAGTAATAGCAGTTGGTCCCGGATTGGTTGATGACAAAGGTCAGAGAAAACCAATTGATGTCAAAGAAGGAGAGCATATTCTCTTTGCAAAATACAGTGGGACAGAAGTAAAGCTTGACGGAGAAGAATATTTAATTCTTTCCGAAAGAGATATTTTAGCGGTTATCAAATAAATATAAGGAGGCGATAACAAAATGGCAAAGCAGATTATTTATGATGAAGCAGCACGAAGAGCACTTGAAAAAGGTGTTGATGCTGTTGCTGACACAGTAAAGATTACACTTGGTCCGGCAGGACGAAATGTAGTCCTTGAAAAGAAATTTGGTGCACCTCAGATAGTTAATGATGGTGTAACAATTGCAAAGGAAATTGAGTTAAAGGATCCCCTTGAAAATGCTGGCGCACAGCTTGTAAGGGAAGTAGCAAGTAAAACAAATGATGTTTGTGGTGATGGTACAACCACAGCTTCAATTCTTGCTCAGGCAATAATAAAAGAAGGACTTAAAAATGTTGCTGCAGGTGCAAATCCTATTCAGTTAAAGAAAGGGATTGATGAAGCAACAAAAATAGCTGTGGATGAAATTAAAAAGATTTCACAGCCAGTAAAAGAAAATCAGTCAATTGCACAGGTAGCAACAATTGCTGCAGGTAATGATACACAGGTTGGCAAAATGATTGCTCAGGCAATGGACAAAGTTGGCAAAGATGGTGTTATTACTGTTGAAGAGTCCAAAAAGCTTGTTGATACCGAGCTTGAGATTGTAGAAGGTATGCAATTTGACAAAGGATATATTTCACCTTATTTTGTCACTGATCAGGAAAGAATGGAATCAGTTCTTGAAGAACCATACATTCTTTATGTTGACAAGAAAATTAATCTTCTTGCTGACATGATTCCTCTTCTTGAAAAAGTAGCAAGAGCTGGAAAGCCACTTCTTGTTATTGCAGAAGATGTAGAAGGTGAAGCACTTGCAACACTTGTTGTAAATAATCTTAGACAGGTGTTGAAATGTTGCTCAGTAAAAGCTCCTGGCTTTGGAGACAGAAGAAAAGCAATGCTTGAAGATATTGCAATTCTTACAGGCGGTCAGCTTATCTCTGAAGATCAGGGAATTAAGCTTGAAAATGTAACAATTGAGATGCTTGGTAAGGCAAGAAAAGTTGTTATTACTAAGGATAAAACAACAATTGTTGCAACAGACTCTGCAAAAAATGAAGTTAAAAAGAGAATCGCTCAGATTGACAAACAAATAAGTGAATCTGACAGCGATTATGACAAGGAAAAACTTCAGGAAAGAAAAGCCAAACTTTCAGGTGGTGTAGCAGTTCTTAAAGTCGGAGCTGCAACTGAAACCGAATTGAAAGACAGAAAGTTAAAGCTTGAAGATGCTCTTAATGCAACCAAAGCAGCAGTAGAAGAAGGTACTGTTCCTGGTGGTGGTTTAACACCTCTTCTAATCAGCAAGACCCTCTTTAAAGAAGCTGAAAAGCATCATGGTGATTTCAGAACAGGATTTGAAATCATTGCCAGAGCTTTTGCAGCACCTTTAAAACAGATTGCTGATAATGCTGGTCTTTCTGGTGAAGTAGTAGTTGAAAAAGTACTCAGCTACAATGATCAAAGCACTGGTTTTAATGCAGAAACAGGTAAATTCGAGGATCTGCGCAAAGCTGGTGTAATTGATCCTGCAAAAGTAACCAGATCAGCAATTCAAAATGCTGCTTCAATTGGTTCAATGTTTCTTCTTACAGAAGCACTTGTAGTCGAAATTCCTGAAAAGAGAGAACAGGTTCCAGCAATGCCAGGCGGCATGGGTGGAATGGGAGACTATTAATAACTGATTAAAAACAGTTACTAAATAATCAAAAAGGGGAGATGAATAACTCATCTCCCCTTTTTAGTCGACATTAAAAAAAATTAAAGCCATTGCTTAACGAGAAATTAACCGTCGGCCCCTATATTCTATACATCTTTTATACCAAGTTGGAGGTTTTTTACCATGAATACCAATGTAGCAGGAATATTCCCCACAGATAAAATCCAGCAGTCATATAATGTGGATTTGGAAAAACGAATTGATAAGGTTCAGAAAAGAGCCAATGATGCAATCAAATCATTCTCTGATTTAGTTGATGAAATTGCACGATTACAAAATGACAGTAAAGGAACTACCGCAAAAGAAAAAGTAACAAACTGGGCCTCAGATGTAAACAATACAACTGTAATGTTTTCAAGAATGCTTGAAGCCAGAGTACAGGCTCTTTATGGACTTGTACAACCGGAAGGTGAAGCCCCGATACCTGGGTAACTTCATTAAATAAATTAGGTTTATTTATAAGACACCGAAAAGGTGTCTTATTTTTTACATAGATGATATATTAATAAATGCACTGGTAGGTGCATTTATGAAAGCTATTTATCCAGGCAGTTTTGATCCTATTACAAATGGACATCTTGATGTAATTGAGAGAACAGTAAAGCTCTTTAATGAGGTTATTATTGCAGTTTTAAGTAATCAGGATAAAGAAGGTTTTATTTCTATTAAAGACAGAATTGAGCTGGTAAAAGAATCAGTGAAAGATCTTAAGAATGTTACCGTGGAAAGTTTCAGCGGACTTACTGTTAAGTATGCAAAGGAACGTGGTGCTAATGTGATTATCCGTGGTTTACGGGCCCCGTCAGATTTTGAGTATGAACTTGAAATGTCACAGATAAATTATTTTCTTTCTAATGGACTTGAAACCCTTTTTATAATGACCAATCCTAAACATTCATTTATCAGGTCCAGCAGGGTTAAGGAGGTAGCTGGTCTTGGAGGGGATATTAAAGATTTTGTACCACTGCCGGTTTACAAATATCTATACCAAAAAATGCTATTGAAAAAGTAAGTTATTTGCTGCAATTAGGCTTTTGTAGGATACAATTTTCCTACTGTAAAAATAAAATATACAAGTGTATAATTATTGGACAGGATAAGGCAAGGAAGAGGGAAAATGAGCATATATAAGTTAATTGATCGTTTAGGTTTGGTTGTTGAAGAGTCACCGTCACTTCCGTGGACTTCATATAAGCTGGTAAATATTGAAAAATTTTATGATCAGCTTGAACTGGTTATGTCTAAACTTCCTCAGGAAATAAAGGAAGCAACGTCAATAATTAACCAGAAAGATGAAATAGTTACACAGGCACAGGCTAAAGCGGAGAAAATGCTTAAAGAGGCACAGAAACAATCAGAAGAGCTGATGGAGAATACACAATACAAAGTTGACAGAATGGTAAAAGATTCAGAAATTTTAAAGAAAATTGAACAGGAAGCAGAGAAGATAAAAAGATCCATACTTCAGGAAGCTGAAGAAATAAGAATGAGGGCACTCAAAGAGTCTGAAGATATGAGAAAGAAAGCTTATGATGAAGTAGAAGGTGTTAAAGCTGGTGCAGATAAGTATGCAGAAAGTGTTCTTGCAAGTCTCGATGAGGACTTAAGTGAAGCACTTTCAGTAATCAGAAATGGACAAAAACACCTAGTTACAAAGCAAGACAATAACAGATTTCCACAACCTGTACAGTCAAACGGAAGAGATACAGGTAGAGAACCTTTGATTATTTAGTAGCCTGTAAGTGATTCCTTACAATTCTTTTTACTAGAAATCTGCTAGAGTAATTTTTAATATTTAGCTTTGTGAGCTTATATGGGCTTAAATGTTTCTGCTTTGCGTAGGGATGGGCAACCTCATCAGTCAAGGATGACTAAATTTTTACGTTCTCTTGTTATAGCTAGTAGCATAGCTACAGGTGGTGCAACTGCTCTTTCTGTCCCGGATGATATTAGAGTAGTTAAACAATTAACCAGTAAACCACCTAATCCTGTTTTAACTGATAGACATTCTAATTTAATGGTTGCAAAGCTTATTTCGCTTCTGATGCTGGGGGGATCTTTTGGGTGTTGGAGACAATCCTTAGCTGATGATGAACGTGAATGGATGAAAAAATTCTCTACTACTTAGCGGTGAATCCCCAATGAAACTTATGTCTGATTCTCCAGTAAAAATCGTTTTCCTTACCTTCAAGCCTTATTAATTTAGCTTTGTATTTAGATCGTGTAACAAGTACTTTTGTGTCGTCTTTAATCTGAAATGATTCCTGTCCGTCAAGTAGTATTGTTGTTCCTTTATGGGGTCTGTTAAATGTTATTATTATTTCCTTTTTGTCTGAGACTATATGTGGTCTGCTTGTAAGTGTGTGCGCACAGATTGGCACAATTTCAATACCTTCTATTGCAGGCTCCATTACAGCGCCTCCTGCAGAAAGTGCATAGGCTGTAGAACCTGTAGGAGTGCAAATAATCAGACCGTCTGCAATGTAATCTGCAACAGTTTTTTTGTTTACATTTAAAGTCATATTTACCATTTTTCGACTTGTACCTCTAGTTATTACAACATCATTCAAGGCATAAAATGGACCTTCATTTTTTCTCTTCCCGATTATGTATGAGCAAAGCATACTCCTTTCATCTATTTTTCCTTTACCACTTAAAATTTTCTCAACAAGTTCAATTGCATCTGCTTCTTTTCCTTCAGTAAGAAATCCAAGATGTCCTGTATTAATTCCAAATATTGGAATACCTCTTGCAGCCAGCACCCTACTTGTAGCAAGTAAGGTCCCATCTCCACCCAGAATAATTGCAAGATGGATTTTACCTTTTAATTTATGCCATTCGGGTGTTTTAATACCTGTTTTGCAAATCCTGACGGTTATATTTTTTTCAGATAAATACTTTGCTACTTTTTTTACAAGTCTGGAATTCTCTTTTCTACCTGCGTTGTATATTAACCCTACTGTTTTTTTCATTTATTATTTTTTCCAAGCTTTTTATGCGCCTCTTCCACTACATTAAATATAGTTTCTTCTGTTACATGTCCTGCATCTTCCTCATTAAATGTTATATCAAACCAGAATTCAATATTACCAGCGGAACCTGTAATAGGCGAATAAGTAACACCGCGGATTGAAAGCCCGAGGTTTGAAATATTCTGTACATAACCCAGCAAAAGAGATTTGTGAATTTCCATATCTCTTATAACTCCTTTTTTACCAACCTCACTTTTGAGAGCCTCAAACTGTGGTTTAAAAAGTGTCAGAATATGAGTTTCTTCATTTTCTTCAACAAGGTCCACTACAGGTTTAAATATCTTTGATAGTGATATAAATGCAAGATCAATTACACATATAGTGGCTTTTGGCTCATCTCCCTTATAGACTTTTTCAGGCATGAGATAGCGTACATTTGTTCTTTCCAGAAGAACTACACGTGGATCTTTTCTAAGTGACCAGTCAAATTGTCCGTATCCTACATCTATTGAATAAACTTTTTTTGCTCCTCTTTTTAAAAGACAATCTGTAAACCCTCCTATTGAGGTTCCTACATCAAGACAAATTTTATCCACCACACTAAGTTCAAAATATCCAAGTGCTCCTTCAAGTTTTATTCCGCCTCGTCCTACATAAGGATTTGTTGTAAAAAGGACAGTTATATCAGAATCAGGATTTATAAATGTACCTGGTTTAGTGATTTTGGATCTATCTACCAGGATTGCACCCTGCATAATCGCAGAACGAGCCTGCTCTCTGGAAGGGAAAAGCTGTTTGTCCAGAAGAAGTGTATCTAATCTCATTTTTTGTTTTTTAGAACTCATATAAAAATTATATCGAAAAAGTGTCATCCTGAGCGTAAGCGAAGGATCTCATAACGTTAGGAGATTGCCACGTCGCTGCGCTCCTCGCAATGACGTTAAGCTGTTCTCAGTATAGTTTTCAAAATATTATATTGTGTATCTCTCTGAGCTGCATCTCTGCCTGTTTTGTGAATAGCATGAATTATTTCATAAATAGGGACTTTATGATAAGTACCTGCTGCACTGACGACATTCTCTTCAAGCATTGTTCCACCCATGTCATTTGCACCAAAAGAAAGAGCTAATTGTCCTACACCAATCCCTTGCGTTACCCAGGAAGACTGAAAATTTACAATGTTATCTAGGTAAATTCTTGAAACAGCAAGCGTCTTTAAATAATCAATGCTTGTTGCTGACTTTTCTATTTCTCTGCCGAGAGGATTGTTCTCTTTCTGGAAAGTCCAGGAGATAAATGCAGTAAATCCAGATGTTTTGTCCTGAAGCTCTCTTATTTTATTCATGTGTTCTATTCTTTCTTCTATGGTTTCTGCATGCCCGAACATCATAGTTGCAGTAGTTTTTAAACCCAGACTGTGAGCCACTTCCATGACTTCAAGCCATCTTTCTGATTTGATTTTTAGTGGGCTAATTATATCTCTTACCCTGTTGACGAGAATCTCAGCACCGCCACCAGGAATTGAATCAAGTCCTGATTCTATTAGTCTTTTAAGAACAGCTTTTGTAGAAAGGTTTGAAACTTTGCATATATGATCTATTTCTGATGGAGATAAAGCATGTAGTGTAATTCCAGGGAAATCATTCTTTAGTTTCTTGAAAAGATCTTCATAATATTCAATTTTTAATTCAGGATGATGTCCACCCTGAATTAAAAGCTGTGTACCTCCCAGATTAACAAGCTCTTTTGTCTTTTCATGCATTATTTCATAGGAATTTATATAACCTCTTTTATCCCCTGGCCAAAAGGCAAACGAACAAAACCTGCATGCTGCAGTGCAGACATTTGTATAGTTAATATTTCTGTCTATTATAAAAGTTACTGGTTTTGAATCAGGATGAAATTTTTTTCTGACTTCATTTGCCACTTCACCAAGTTCCAGTAAATCAGTATGTAAATAAAGGTCTAATGCTTCCTGTTTTGAAATTCTTTTATTTAAGAGTTTATCTAAATTAGGTTTTGTAAGGAGTTGCATAGAAATATTATAACTTCCTAAATACCAAACAAGTATTATGTCCACCAAAACCAAATGAATTTGAAATTACAAGATTTAAATCTTTTACTTTACGGGTTTTGTAGGGTATAAAATCCAGATCACACTGTGGGTCCGGGTTATCAAGATTTATTGTTGGTGGAAGAGTATCAGTTTGAAGTGCCATTACACATGCAATTGCTTCTACTGCACCTGTTGCTCCAAGTAAATGCCCATGCATTGATTTTGTCGAGCTGATCGGTAATTCTCCACGTTTTGCCTTATCACCAAAAACTCTTTTAATTGCAACTACTTCTACAATATCTCCTACGATAGTGCTTGTAGCATGTGCATTTATGTACTGAACTTCTTCAGGCTTTGCTCCTGCAGCTTCAATAGCTAATCTAATTGCTCTGGCTGCACCATCACCATCTGGAGATGGTGATACTATGTCTGATGCATCTGATGTGGCTCCAAATCCTGCAAGTTCACAGTATATTTTTGCACCTCTTGCTTTTGCATGTTCCATTTCTTCGAGGATTAAAATTCCTGCACCTTCACCCATAACAAATCCATCCCTGTCTCTGTCAAATGGTCTGGATGATTTTTCAGGTTCGTTGTTATATTTAGTTGATAGTGTTCTTGCTGCACCAAATGCAGCTATGCTTACACCTGTAAGTGGTGCTTCGCAACCGCCTGCAAACATTACATCAGCATTTCCTGACTGAATGACACGAAAAGCATCTCCTATGCAGCTTGTACCTGTGGCACAGGCTGTTACAGTACAGCTAAGCGGTCCTTTTGCATTATGGTAAATAGATATGTACCCTGCAGGCATATTTGCAATCATTGATGGAATTGTAAAAGGACTTACTTTTGTAGGCCCCTTTTCATTTATTATGTTGTGTTGCTCAATAATGGTGAGTATTCCACCGGCTGCACTTCCTACTACTACTCCAATTCTTTCTGGTTTTGGATAACTTGAAATATCAAGGTTTGCGTCTTTTATTGCATTTATTGATGCACCTAAAGCAAGCTGAATAAATCTGTCAGTTCGTCTGATTACTTTTGGGTCCAGATATACTTCCGGCTTAAAATCTGTGCAGACTGAGGCAACGCAGCAAATATCTTTTACTGTCTTTATATTCGGGAAGAAATCTATCCCGATTATTCCTGATTTTCCTCTTGTAAGGTTATTCCAGAATGTATTCTTATCTTCTCCTAGAGAGCAGATTAAACCTAATCCTGTTATGGCTACTCGTCTTTTCATAACCCCTTATAAACAAAAGTAGGGACACTCTGTGAATGTCCCTACCTGAATAATAACTTAATTCTCATTTATGAATGTGACAGTATATAGTCAACAGCATGAGCAACAGTAGTTATTTTTTCTGCATCTTCGTCGGGAATTTCAACACCGAATTCTTCTTCAAATGCCATTACAAGCTCAACTGTATCAAGTGAGTCTGCACCTAAATCTGTGGTAAAGCTTGCTGATTCAGTAACTTCCCCTGAATCAACACTTAGCTGTGAGCAAATAACCTTTTTTACTCTTTCAAGAGCTTCTTGTCTATCCATAACTTTAGTCATATCTCCCCCATTTGAATGCCTTCTAACTCCGGTTTAGGATACCATAGAACAGTCATCAGAAAAACGCATTTACAAATTAGCTAATTACATAAACATACCACCATCTACTACTATTACCTGACCGGTTACATAAGAGCCCCCTGTACAGAAGTAATGTGCTGCTTCAGCTACATCCTCAGGCTGACCAAATCTTTTTAATGGAATAAACTCCATGTATTTTTGTTTTATATCATCCTTTAATTTTTGTGTCATTGCTGTATCAATAAATCCTGGCGCAATTGCATTACAGGTGATATTTTTTGAAGCATATTCTTTTGCAATTGTTTTTGTAAGAGCTATTACTCCTGCTTTTGATGCTGCATAATTTGCCTGACCAAAGTTTCCATGCATTCCAATTACACTTGCAATATTTACAATGCGTCCATAATTTGCTTTTGACATATTCTTAACAACAGACTGTGTAACTTTAAACACGCTGGTCAAATTTGTTTCTATAACTGCATTCCAGTCTTCAAGTTTCATTCTCATAATAAGTGTGTCTCTGGTGATTCCGGCATTATTTATAAGAATGTCTATTTTTCCAAATTTGCTCATTACATCTTCTGCCATTTTTTCAATACTCTGGACATCTGTAACGTTACAGATAAACCCTTGTGCTTTCATACCTTTATCTGTTAATTCTTTTGCACCACCATCTGCAAACTCCTGGGTTATGTCAGTAATTACTGCCTGTGCTCCTGCACTTGCAAGCCTTCGTGCTATAGCTAAACCAATCCCCCGGCCTGAGCCGGTAACTATTGCAACTTGACCTTTTAATAAATCGTGATGCGTCATTTTTGCCTCCGATAAAGTTTGGGTAGTCATAAATCCTCCATAAATCCGTATGAAAGTTTCTCATGAATTTTATTTGCAAGCAATGGTAATAACAATTGTAATTGTTTATTCTCTTACTTTTGTTCTAAGCTTTAATAATTTAACAGTACTCTCTTCTATGTCAGTTTTACCGGTAGCACATACACAAATACATCCTTCTTCAAAGTCATGAAAGCCCCTTTTCAGTTCATTTTCAACTGCTGTTTTTATAAAGCTGTCAGTTGCAGCATTTAATTCTCTTTGAAGAAATTCTCTCATAACAAGAACTAAATCCCAATTGCAATATCATAAAGACCAGGCTTTAAATTTTGTTTGTAAAGTAGATAGAAATGAAAAGGGTTTATTAATTTTTTATAAAGAGAAACTCTCAGAAAAAACTAAGTTTAAAAAATGGAAGATCACAATTTATAATAATGTTTTAATTTTTCTTGCCTTGTTGATAGATGAATTTAGATGTATAATTCTTAATTGTATAAAATATTTGTATATAATTTAAATATTTAAGGGGGTAATATGACAATAACTACAAGTGGTATAACAACCGCGTTACAAGGGCTTTTAGTATCGGATGATACTGCATATAAGGGACAAGTTGGTGCAGCAAAAGATCAAGTAGAAGCAGCAGTAGCAGGTGTAAATGCTGCAAATAGAAAGTTTGCAGTAGGTCTTTTAGCAGAATGTATTAGAAGAGAAACAGGGGCATCTGCAGCAGATCTTCCTCAAATTGCTCAAGCAGTAAACGGATTTGCTGATGCTCAAGTATTAGCTGGACATCAGAAGGTTAGAGATTCTCAGAAGGGGAATGCTGTAACAGCTGTTGTAACCACATTACAACAATATGCAGGCGGATTTTATCAAGGTGGACTAAAAACATTTACTAATGCTGGTAAAGAAGATCAATTTGAGGTAGTTTTTAGATTTGCTTTAGATTTATTAAAAAAAGATGGTTTCCAACATCCATTTCAAAATGATGATGAGCTTAAAGCATTAGTTATAGAGCAGATTAAAGCTTCATAACCTGTTATCTGAAAAAATCTAAGTTAAGTAAGAGTAGGCAGGACCTCTTGAAATGCTTACTCTTATTGCCTTTTATAGACTTTTAAATAATTTTTTAAGTAATTATTAAGGATTTAAATAGTTTTGCTTATTTACAAAGAACTACAATTAATCTATATAAACATTTACTTATTTTAGAAACCTAATGAGAGCAGAAACTGTAAATCTTTCCTGGTGGAATAGGCCAATTGGCTATAACATTAATTGTGGTAAAAGTATTCCTGAATGGAAGAGAGAGCCTTCACAAAATATCATTAATACTATGACCCCAGTTGCAATTGCAAGTGCTAGCTCTGGGATTTTAGGAATAATTCTTTCTTTTCTTGGATTTTCAAATGATAAAAAAAATTTAGGATTAGTGGGTATTTTGGGCTGCCTTGCCAGTGTAGGTGGCTTTATTTATGATCTAATAACCACAAATAAAATTTTAACCAGTGAACCTAATCTTAGCTCTCCTCCTGTAAGAGAAAAGCCTCGTGAAAGTCCTCAGTTGCCAAAGAAAGAAACAACATTAGAGGATAATCCTTTTTTCAGGAAGGATGGTTTATGTACAAGTGATCCTGATGTATTAATCGTTGATATTTATCATGGAATATTAAGCGGTGATGTAAAGAAAATACAGGATGTAATTGATAGAGCTAAAAAACTTGAATTGCAAAAAATAAAACCATTACTAAATAATAAACTACAGGAAGTTAGAGTTGTTGCAGTACTCTCATTAATTTCTAGAGATGATTATGATAGTAACTTAGAAGTAAAACAAACACTTGTTGAACTTGCTAAAAAAGATGAATTGGTTCTTAAGACTATTCGAAACCTGACTCAAACAGAAAAGGATAATAAGATAATATTTGATAGACTAATATCACTTTTGGCTTTAGCTAGTAAGTAAAAATATAAAATCAAATAGCTACTTGATTGGCTAAAATGTGTCATTCTAAGGCTTATGCTATCTAATTTAATTATTAATTCAAAAATTAGGTATTCTAGAAATATTTGAGTAGATGTTATATATTTTCTAACCAAGTTATAATATAAGCTGATTTACAAGATGAAATAACCGGATTCTAAATGTTTGAAATATGCGGGTGTAGTTTAATGGTAAAACCATAGCCTTCCAAGCTATTGTTGAGGGTTCGATTCCCTCTACCCGCTTTTTATTTTTATAAATTTCATAGCTGTTCTATGAATCAATTCTGAAATAAGCAAAATCTTTTGATTCTTTCAACTTCACTTTTTTGATTTAACTATGTCATTTAATCCGGTATTTTCCCTGTGTTAAAATTAATACCTTACAATAAATCCAAAAATGCAAAATATTAAAATTAATGTTAAAGACAGCTCCACTAATTCAAATCAGGAAGAGATAATATTACCTCCTGAGAATTCTGCTGAGTCTGGAAAGCTAGAATTTGACTTTATAAAAAAAGTGGAAATGTTTATTGGTAAACTTTCTACAAAAAATAACTTCTGGAACAAAATCTGTTCATTGATATGGTTACCGTTTGCTTTCTCAAGTGGACTATTTATGACTAAAGATGAAAATGTTGCTATACTCCCATTTAGGCGATTTAATAAAAATTGGTACAATGCAATGGCAGGAGCTATTTTATTGGGCAACAGTGAAATTGCTGGTGGTACGTATGTATTTAAAAAAACTAAGGGGCTATATAGAGTAGTCTGCAAGAAGCTTGAATACAAATTTTTAAGACCTTGTATTGGTCCTGCAATTTACAAAATGACCCCACGTGAAGATATTGAAAATCTTACTTCTCTGAAAAAAGAATTTAATATTGATTTAGATATGACTATATACCAATTAATATTTGCTCCAAATGAAAAACAACGCCGTGTTGGGAAGTGCACTGTAACATTTCATGCAACCCCAATAACTGCCAAAAAAAGAAAATAAGCTTTTGAAAGTTTTTTTTAATCAAAAAACAGGTTTCTTTTATATAGTAGGATGGGCTTTTTACTTAGCTTGTTCATGGACCTGGTGTATTGGAATGTTTTTACCAGTGTTTCTGATTCGCGATTATGGTGTACAGGGATGGTTAGTATTTGTAATTCCCAATATTGTAGGTGCTACAGGAATGGCATATGTTCTTTCAAAGCCTGATACAAGTCTAGAAATAGTCACAAAACATAAAATTGCCTGTATTGTATTTTCAATAATCACAATTATATTTCAAATTTATTTTATTGGCTGGGTTAGTATGCTTGTTCCAAATACTTTCATAATGATTACAGGTATTATACTTCTTTTAATATCTGTATTAGGTTTGACTTTTGACAAAAATCAACTATTAAGTGCTTCTATTGTCTGGATATTGTCTTTAATTTGTTTTATTTTAATTTTTCATTTTGTCCCTATAGAAAAAATTAATCTTTTTAAAGAGGGTAATTTATCCCACAATACCAATGCTCTTTTATATTTAACACCAATCTGTTTCTTTGGATTCTTACTTTGTCCTTATCTCGACTTAACTTTCCATAGAGTAATACAATCTAATACCTCATTAAACTCAAAAATTATTTTTACAATGGGGTTTTGCTTTATGTTTTTTTTAATGGTACTTTTTACTTTTTTTTATGCAAGACCTATGGCAAATATCATTGAAGGAGTTACTTGGTTTCTTAAAGATCAAAAACCTTTGCCATTAGCATACATTTACCTTGTGGTTTTCCATATATTAATTCAGGCTGGCTTCACAGTCATTCTTCACCTTAGGTCACTTTTTCAAACAATTAAAAGATCTAATAGAACATTTTTTTTATTATTTATATTAAGCATTATATTTTTCTTGCTGCCTATAATATTTAATACAAAATATACCTTTTTAAATATGACAGTAAATGAAATTATCTACCGATCATTTATGGCTTTTTACAGTTTGATTGCACCAGCATATGTATTTTTGTTTCTAATTCCAAAGAACAAGAAAAATATTTCTTTAAATAACTACCACTTGTTTATCTGGGTAATAGTTATACTATTTGCTTTACCATTTTATGCTGTTGGATTCTTAGGAGTAAAATGGAATTTAGAGATTTGCTCCCTTATAGGGTTAGTAATAGTTTTACTTTCCAGAGTATTAATCAGAGACAGAAATGTTAATTTTTAAAACCACCATAGCTAACCTTGGAATATAAACCTGCCCTTGAAACTGTGCTATTTTAGTTCTAACACCTTGTACTAGACAGCTCCATTTACAAATAATTTCTTCAAAATCCCATTACAATATCTAAAAAAATAACAACTTCAGCTCATTTCGTCTTGAAAAGTTTATAATTTTAAAATCAAACAAAGGAGGCAATTAATGAAATACCTTGCCAAATACAGCGATCAAACTTATGCTTTAATGCGCATCATGGTGGGATTTATGTTCTCATTTCATGGAGTCCAGAAAATTTTTGGTATTCTAACTGATTTTCAGCCTGTTGTAGGATCTCAACATTGGTATGGTGGGATCATTGAACTAGTTTGTGGCTCGCTTGTAATGATTGGACTCTTAACTCGATGGGCAGCTTTCCTTGCAAGTGGCACCATGGCTGTGGCTTATTTTCAGTTTCACTGGAAGTTCCAACTAGGATCTGCATTTTTCCCAGTAATTAACAAAGGCGAATTGGCAGTTCTTTATTGTTTCATTTTTCTCTTTATTGCTTGCCATGGTGGAGTAATGTGGTGTCTGGATAAGAAAAAATAACTTATACTTCTTCAACCTTTAGCAATTTTGCAATTATTGGAATTGTAGTCCCCTGCACCAATACAGACACTATTACTACGAAAAAAACCAGGTTAAATATTGTTTCAGCTTTTGGTATACCAGCTAACATTGGAAAAGTTGCAAGAATAATTGGAACAGCACCACGTAATCCTCCCCAGGATACTAAAACTTTTTCTCTAAAATTCATCCTGGCTAAAACAAGACTAAATAAAACACTGATGGGACGTGCTATAAAAACCAGAAATGTTGCAGTTAAAATACCTGCTTTAGCTATTGATGGAAGATGTGATGGAAAAACCAACAATCCAAGTGTTAAAAACATCATAATTTGCATAAGCCATGCAACTCCGTCATGAAAATGCATTAAGTAGTTTTTATTACTAAACTCATGTTTCCCCATTACGAGCCCTAGTAAATAAACTGCTAAGAAACCACTTCCTCCAAGATATGAAGTTGCTCCATAAGCAAATGCAACTAATGACATAGTTAGTGCTGGATACAACCCTTCATACTCTAATTTAAAATGTTTAAGTATTAATACTGCAACCTTTCCAATTCCATAACCTAATGCTGTGCCAATACTAAACTGCTTTAAAAATAAAATTGTAAGTTCAAATAGTGATGAAGTATGACTTGTTATTAATTGAAGCAAAGCTACCGTGAGGAAAACTGCCATAGGGTCGTTACAACCTGATTCAAACTCTATTAACGGTCTTAAGCCTTTTTTTAATTTTATATTTTTTCCCCTTAAGACAGCAAACACTGCTGCTGCATCTGTAGAAGATATAATTGCACCTAGAAGTAAACCTTCAAGCCAGGAAAAGTTAAGCACCTTATTTGCAAAAAAGCTAATAAGAAATGTTGTTATAAATATGCCTAAGGTTGAAAGTGACAATCCTTGCAGAGCAACTTGCTTAACTTCTTCCCATTTTGTATCGAAACCTCCTGCAAATAAGATAAAAACAAGTGCAACTATTCCAAGATGTTGTGCAGTCTTTGGATTATCAAAATAAATGCCCCCTGGACCATCTGAACCAGCAAGCATTCCAATCAAAAGAAACAATAGAAGTGCTGGTACACCAAGCTTAATTGAGGCTTTGCTCGCTACAATACTTAAAAATAAAAGAATTGAAGTAACTAAAAGTATATATTCTATTGAATGCATGGTTTTATTTTACTTCAAATTCTTCACTCCCTATCTGCTCCCTACGAGTTATTTTTAAATCATCCAGCAGGAGCCAGTTTAGGTATATAAACCTGTCCTTGAAACTGTGTTATTTTAGTTCCCCGCCAGAGGACGGACCAGCCTTTGGCTTGCGGCGGATAACTTTTTACAGTACAGCCTCTCTTGTCACTGATTGTCCTCCAGCTAACCATGTTTGCAATAATGGGATTTGTAAGTTTGTACCTTAAATCCTAATGTTTCTTCTTTGATTTTGTTCAAGAAACATGATTATATTTATTTAATTTGTTTTTCTATTAGCTTAAATTTGCTTAATTGAGCAATTTTTATAGGTCATTAATCTCATTTCTTAAGCCAAATTAGACCAAGGTAATTTATTTATCTGCTATCTGATCAAGATATTGTAATAAGATTTCTAGCTTTTCTTTTGTCCAGCCTTTATATTCTGATTGTAGAAAATTACCCAGTGACATACCACTTCTTTTATCATTATGACGAAGGATATTAGCGACATGTGCTGCTGTTTCTGCTGAAAGGGATTTAAAAGGATAAATGAATGTTCTTACTGAAAACAATACATCATCAGTTTTTGATACTCGCAGGAAAACCTGTTGTTCAATCCTTAGCCAGAAACGATTACCAGCATTCTCAACTGTAAGAGGATCTGAATATTGTGGAAGCTCAAGACTTTCTGGTACATCAGTTGAACGAAAAAGTTGTGGTGAACTATGAATAAGCATGTTCATACGCCATAGAGGTCTATCACTTTTTAATCCTGCTAAAGCATTGTCTATAGATTTGCCAAGAAAAGCATTTATGGAAGTATCCCTGTTAGCTGTGTCCTTAAATTTTACAGGGGCATGAACTTCTTGCATGGTTAATCCTAATTTTGAGCGAGGGCTCCAGGCTGAAGGAAAATAAAATGATGCAGCAACCACTTTATAAGGGTCGCCATCTTTTTCTCTATGCATTAATATAAAATCTTCATGAACCATTTGACTGGCTATATCAAGAGGTGTGCAGCCTCTTGGCAAATTCTGAAGATCAATGTTTTCTCCAGTAATTAAATTACGGAATACGTTTCCATTTTGTCTGAAATACTGAGGGTATCTGTTAACAAGAGTTTGTGTAACCATCTCTAATACTGCCTGGCTTCCATTTTGAGAAGCTGTACCAGCTTGGGAAGCTGAAACTACATTAGGGTATTTATTAAATAATTCTCTTTTGAGTGCTAATTCCTTAGCATAATGATCTAAATCTGTAACTTGTAACCAATCATTTGGATCGGCAATCTGAAGATCCATCTGTGTAAGCCCATTTTTGTCAGATGGTTTTTGTAGAAATAGTTTTATACCAAAATCTTGTACTGAACCAGATTGTTCATTATGTAAAGGTTTGATAGGAGGCTGTGTATTTGTTAGAGAAACTATTAAAATCTGTTTAGGCTTCATTATTTTTTACCAAAGACCGTATCAATAAATAGTTATATTGCCTCTTCCCAGAATCTCACTTATTTTATTTTCAGGCAAATACATATGCATATGCCCCAGGTAACTTGTATCGTAGTCTTTTTTAGATCTTGCAGTACCTTTTCTTACTCTTCCTTCTGCAAACTCTATAGCAAGTTCAATTGATTTGTCATCGTCGATATGTGTTTCTGTTGAAGATCTAAAACCAGATAAATAATGAAAAATATGAGAACCGTTTGTAGCCAGAAGTGTTACTCTTCCTTTAAATCCTTTTTGTTTGCTTAGCACAACTGCAAATTCATGCATCAACGTTCCAATTCCACCGCCATGTGATTTTATATAACTAACATAAAGATTTCTTTTAGAGGCTTGCCTGTTGTCCGGACCATAACTTTCACTTGAAGAAGTGAGTTCTATATATCCCAACTTTTTACCGGAATCATTTATAAAATAGTATTTGTTTGGATCTTTTGTCCCGGTTTTAATAGAAATTTTGTTCTCTTCCTCGCCAGGTAGGGTTGCTTCTCCAACAAGTTTATTGAGTCCAGTTGAATGTAATGTCCTGCTTATAGGGGGTGCAGCCTGTGAACGAGTTGTTCTAGCTGGTAAGGTGGATATATTGCCTTGATCAAAGCTTATAAACATTGACTACTTAACCTTTTATGTGAATTGGTAAGAGAATATATGAATTGGATAGTATTTTCAAGCCTTTAACTGCTAATACCTAATTATTTCCTGGTTATTTGAAAGCTGAAGTAATAATTTTGAATATTTTTAATTTATTAAGGAAGTCGATTTATACTGTTACCTGTTTTGAATAAAATTTTTAAGTTACTAATCGGAATTTTATTATTGTTGTTTTCAGCAAATACTTCATTTGTATTTGCTGAAACTATTACAGGTGACATTATTGTAGAAGCTAATCCTATTGGTGTTGCAATAAATTCAAATACAAACAGGATTTATGTAACCAATAATCAGTCAGATACTGTTTCTGTAATTGATTCCTCTACTAGCAAAATCACAGCTACTGTTCAGATAGGCAAAGAGCCATATGGAATCGATCTGAACAGTAAAACAAATAAAATATATACTGTTCACATAGATACTCTTTCAGTAATTAATGGAGGATCTAATACTGTTGAAAAAACAATAAATATAGGAGGTGATGGTGCTGGAGTAGCTGTTAACCCTGATACTAATTTGATTTATACTGCAAGTGACCCGACAAATATCTTATCTGTGATTGATGGGAATACTGATACTTTAATTAATCAGATTTTTATTCCTGACGGTGCTGTCCAGATAGCTGTAAATCCAAACACTAATCATATATTTGTTACAGGAACATCTGATGTTTTAAGTGTTATAGATGGAAGTACAAATCAGGTAATTAAAACTTATACTGTGCCTGGAAGTGAAATTGTTGATGTAGCTGTTAATCTGGAAACAAATAAAGTTTTTATTGCAACCAATAGAAAAAACAAATCCAGAAAAAATTCCAGAGATAGTTTTATTGCTGTGATAAATGATTCACTGACTCTTGATGATAAAACCAATGTTAAGTTTTCAGTCCCGGGATTTCCTACTGCAATTACTGTGAATCCTGCTTCAAATAAGGTCTATATAACTACCATTAATAATACTCTTGGAGAGATTCCTATTTTATACGTTGCTGATGCTGAAACCCTCAGAATTATTGATTTTCTGGTGCTAAATAATTTACCAATTGATATAGGTACTGATTTGGTAAATAGTAAAACTTATATTACCCAGATATTAAATGAAAACCTTGCGGGTAATCTAACAGTAATTGATTCAAAAATAAATGATGAAAAGAATTATGTGGCAGATAAAACCAATTTAATACCCAGATTTCAGGAAGCCATTAATGAAATAGCAAATGCAAAAAACACCTTGGCTTTATCCAACGATATAGAGAGGATTGATAAAAAAATAACTATTGCTTTATTTGATATAGAGAATTCATTGCAAGCAGAAAACAGAATAAAATGTGTAAACGGTCTGATTAAGGGTTACCGTAATCTTGCTAAGGTAGCTGAACAAATTGATAGTCTTAGATGTGTAGGTTCTGAATTAATTCCTGGCTGTATTACGGAAGATGATGTTCAAGGTTATATAACCATGACTTTACTTCCGGTTATAAAGATTGGAGTTTTGCTTTTAACAGATGATAATTCTAATGGAATACCTTCTGTTTGTGAGTATTGAAATTGGTTTTAATGTATCTACTTTTTTAGATTGTTAAATAATCTGAGTAATTTTACCTGAAGAAGTACCCAGAGAGTAAAATATTCCCAAATATGCAGCACTCAGAATTATTAAATAAGACTTTATCTGACAACAGCATAGAGTTTTTTGACTCAGTGCTTGTAATTGATTTTGGTTCACAATATTCAGAACTGATTGCCAGAAGAATCAGAGAGCTAAATGTTTATTCAGAATTAATTTCATACAGGACAACTGCTGAGCAAATTAAAAAAATGAATCCAAAGGGAATAATTTTATCCGGAGGACCAAGCAGTGTTTATGATAATGATGCGCCAATATGTGATCCTGAAATATTTAATATGGGTGTTCCTATACTTGGTGTTTGTTATGGGATGCAGCTTATGGCAAAAGTTCTTGGAGGAAAAGTTGTACAGGCTGATAAAAGAGAATATGGCAAAGCAGTGCTTGAAATTGATCCAAAAGATAAACTGTTTTTGGATCTTGAAAGTAAATTTATAAGCTGGATGAGTCATGGTGATAATGTGGCAGAGTTACCATCTGGGTTTAAAATCAGTGCGAAGACTGTAAACTCACCTTCTGCAGCTATTTCAAATAATGATAAAAAGCTTTATGGTGTGCAGTTTCATCCTGAAGTGGTTCATACCATGAATGGAATTGAAATACTCAGAAATTTTGTTCTGAATATATGCTGTGCAAAACCTTCCTGGACAATGGATCGTTTCATCGAAGATTCAATAAGTCAGGTAAAAGCCAGAGTTGGTGATAAGAAAATCCTTCTTGCTCTGTCAGGCGGCGTTGACAGTTCAACACTTGCTTTTTTACTTCATAAGGCTATTGGAGATAATCTTTCCTGTATGTTTATAGATCAAGGTTTTATGAGGAAAGGTGAACCTAAAAGACTTTTAACGACATTCCAGAATGAGTTTCATATACAGGTTCACTATATAAATGCAAAGGACAGGTTTTTAAAAGCAATTAGTGGAGTTATTGATCCTGAGCAAAAAAGAAAAGTCATCGGAAATGAATTCATAAGGGTATTTGAAGAAGAATCAGCAAAAATAGGTCCTTTTGATTACCTGGCTCAGGGTACTTTGTATCCTGATGTCATTGAATCTGCAGATTCTAATATTGATCCAAAAACAGGGGAACGTGTTGCTGTAAAAATCAAATCACATCACAATGTAGGTGGACTCCCGAAAGATCTTCAATTTAAACTTGTTGAGCCATTTAGAAAATTATTTAAGGATGAAGTAAGAAAAATTGCAAAACAGTTAGCTGTTCCAAAGAGAATTATTGAACGACATCCTTTTCCTGGTCCTGGTCTTGCTATAAGAATAATAGGTGAGGTTACAGAAGAAAGACTTGAAACTCTTCGTGAAGCAGATTCAATAATCCGGGATGAAATAAATAAAGCTGGTTTATATAACTCTGTCTGGCAGGTCTTTGGTGTACTTCTCCCGATTCAGAGTGTAGGTGTTATGGGAGATAAAAGAACCTATTCAAATCCTGTTGTCTTACGGGCGGTTACAAGTGAAGACGGGATGACCGCTGACTGGGCAAAATTGCCTTATGAAGTGATGGAAAAAATCAGCAACAGACTTGTAAATGAAGTGCCAGGTATAAACAGAGTGGTTTATGATATAACATCCAAACCACCTGCCACTATTGAGTGGGAATAAAATATTCTTAAGGTAAAAATCTTCTTCTTGCTGCAAATCCTGCTTGTGATGGTCCGCCAGCTTGTACATTTGGTTTGTTTTCATCAAGAACTAATGCTACATTTTCAGGATCTGCAAATGCTCCATTATTTGTTCTGATTTGGACACCTATTTTACTCCTGTCAGCTATTTTTACTATATTTGTATCAGCGTCCAGTGCAAAAGCCGGGTTTCCACCATATGAAACAGTAGTTTCACTTCCATTTATTCCTGGTGTAAAAGTCCAGCCGCGACTTAGAGTATTTGCACCGTCAACACCGTCATTTAGTACTTTTAAAACAGCAAGTTGCGTTCCAACCTGATCTAAATTTGAGCGATCTGCTGAAAGTTCAGCAAAAGGGGTTTTGCTATAAGGAGCTGAAATGCTGTTCCCTTTTAAAAGAAAGAGGGTATTACCATTGTTTCGAATTTGTGTACTGTTATGCTCAAAGGTTATATCCCATTCACCAAGACCAAGTGCATTGAGATTATTCAAAAGAATTGCAGCAGGTGGAATGAGCTTTTCTATTTGTCCGGCAACAATACTTGGATCTACAAAACCTTCATCTTCTGAATTTTTAAGCCTGATTTTTGTTGACATAGCTCCTGAAGTTAAAACATGTAAGCCTGAAGTCACTATACAAACCGGTAATCCATTGTAGTTAATATTTGTGCCGGCTCCTCCCTGGCTGTATTCCCAGTTTCCTGGCTGTATACCTTTTAGTGCTTCAACGACTCTTAAAATTGCTTTATGAGTTGAACCGTTACCACCATTTCCATGGTTTTGCCCTTTATGTAATTGAGCAGCTCTTCTTTGCTGTGCTAACCGTTGTGCTGCCTCTTGACCAGCTTCTGTAACAAACATATGTATTTTCCTTTCTATAATTTTTAGTTTTTAAATTCTTAAATATATTTCTATTAACAGATTTTTATTATTATAGATAAAGTAATCTAAAATCTGAGTCTTGAATTCTTAAAACAAAATGAAAGTTGGCTTTAACAATTTTGAATTCTTAAATGAAATTAACTTTCGCAAAAATGTTAATTTGGTATTGTTGTTTTAACAAAGTAATCTAGACATAAGGGTTATGTAGCTTGTAATGCTTTTACTGCAGCTTCTTGTGATTCATAAAGTGGAAATAATTTATCAATTTTTTTTACTTCAAATGATTCAATTAAATCTTTGTCTACATCACATAGTACAGGGTGAATCCCTTCTTTATGTAACCCAATCAAAGCTCTGCAAAGTACATTGTTTACAAATGGTGGACTAGATGATTCTCCCAGACTTAGTAATGTGTAGCCTTCTGCCTGGTGTAATGCTCTTAACTCAGCTTTTAATATTTGGTATGAAGTTTCATCTATTTCATTTGGTCTTTGTATTCTTGGGTAATCATTTACCCATGAGGCAACACCTTTTAATTTAGCTTTTGTTCTACTAGCAGCGTCTGCTGTTTTGTTGTTAGACCAAAATGCCTGGAATATATCTTCATCAATAGTTGCTACTATAATCCTGTTATCAAGTATGCTGACATCAGGTCTAATTATTCTCCATCTGCCACCTGAAGAATCAGGTGGTGCTGGTAAATCACTTATAGGAGCTGATTTTGCAAGTCCTCCGCCTCCTCTTAGATCATCAAGAGTAGGAAACTTATGATAAACTCTGGGTCCAAATCCTCTTCTGGACCGTGATGGTATATCTGGGCCAAGTGCTGTAAAATCTCCTGAAATTATCATTTTATATCTCCTTAGTGTTTATAAATGAGCTTTTTATAGTCGAAACTATTTTATAACTATCTCTCCACCTTTTGGTGGATTAAAATAAAATTAACTTTCTTAACTGTGGAATTTCCCTTGAATTACAGGCTTTTAACTCCGATCCTTAGAAGGAATTAATCTTATTTATACCTATAAGTGATTAGACCTTATTACTTTTGTCAATAAATAAATTGGTACCTTTTAACCCTTTATGAAGGAGAATAGTATGCTTTTAAAGTTATTTAAAACTTTATTTTTAGTTTCAGTAGCTTCCTTGTTTTTATCTAGTGCTGCATTTGCTTTAACACCACAGGATGAATGTAATACTGCTGCGTCACAAGGACATGCATGCAGAGTCTGTTCTGAATGCGCAGTAATTACTATAAATGTAACTGTCATCTGTAAAAAATGTGATGATTATCAGTGCAGTATGGTTGATTGCCTTACCTGCTCAGATCAGGAATGTGTCGGTGGTGGCGAATAACCATTGATCTGAAAAACCAGATAACATTTTCAGGATGTGAAAATATTTTATGAGAAATAGTTTTTTATGTTTGTTATCGTTTCTCGTTTTGTTAGCGAGCACCCCTGTGTACTCCTGTGATGAACATGACTCAGATAAAGATCAGCTTCAAAGTGCAGATGATACAGATAGTGACAAAAAATCAAATAAACATAAAAAGCATAAAGGGAAAAAGCACAAGAATTTAGATAAAGACGACAATGATAGCGACTCAGAAGATAAGCCTGATAGTTTTATCAGGGGTGAAACTCCTGGAAAAGAGCCGGTACTTGAACTAGATTAATTACGATTTCTGTTTGCAAAAAGAATTAATGCCCATCTTAAAATTTCTATCAGGCTGAAAAGAGCAGCTGCTATATATGTGAAGGCGCATGCCTGAAGAATTTTATTTGCTTTTTGTTTTTCATCAGGAGAAATATATCCTGCCCCTTCGAGCACTGGTACTGCGCGTGCAAAACTCGCATCAAGCTCAACCGGTAAAGTAAGCATCTGAAAGAAAAATATTCCAATATACATTAAAAGTCCTACGATTGCAGTTAGTTTCCATATAGAGCTTGCAAGTAGTGCTGTAAGCATAAGGCTTATAACAAGAAGCATTGGTCCAAACTGGCAGATTTGGATCACTGGTGCAAGTGAAGTTCTGAGCTTCATAAAACCATAATTTTCTGCATCCTGAATTGCATGTCCGCATTCATGTGCAGCTACTGTTACAGCTGTAAGCGAATTACCCTGGTAGTAATCCTGTGAAAGCCTTACTGATTTGCTAATCGGATCATAATGATCTCCCTGATGAGTGGTTTCTACACTTACATTATTTAAACCGTTTCTTTGTAGTATTTCCCTTGCAACTTCAGCCCCTGTTTTTCCAACTGATGCTGGTTCTAATGCATATTTATTTAAAGTACTTCTTACCCAGAGTTGTGGAAGAATTACAAGTAAAAGTCCTGAAATCCAAAGTAGTGTGAGCATATAATCAAAACCTCCTGGTATTAATATTATACGAACTCTCTATTTTTAGCATAAATAGTTACTGTAAAGCCTGACAAGCGAAGAATGAGCAAAGAAGGTGGTAGTAATAACCATAAATAACGTAAAATTAGTCAAATCTATCGCCAATTTTTACTCTTGCACCATTAATCCAGTCTTTTGCATTAATAATATTTTTATTTTCAGGTTGTAGTTTATATATGTTTATATGACTATCTTTTGTTTTTACTTTTATGCAGTCTGTGATTTCAATTATTGTTCCTGGTTCGAATTTTTCATTTTCTGATAGCATTGATTTTTCAATTCTGCTTTCCCATATTTTTATTGTTTTGCCATTAAAATGTGTGTATGCTGATGGCCATGGCTGTAAACCACGGATTTTATTATGGATATCTTTTGCATTATTATTCCAGTCAATAAGACCCATTTCTTTTTTTAGCGAAGGAGATTTTGTGGCTTTTGATTCTTCTTGTGGCACAAATTTAGCTTTTCCACTTTTAATTAATTCAAGTGTCTTGATTAATGTTTTTGCGCCAAGGATACTTAGTCTTTTATATAGTTCTGTTGAAGTCTCATTTTCACCTATTTCACATTTCTCCTGATATATTGTTGGTCCTGCATCGAGACTTAAAACTGTTTTCATTATTGTTATCCCGGTTTCATTATCACCATTTAATATTGCCCAGTTTATAGGTGCTGCGCCACGGTATTTTGGAAGTAATGAAGCATGAACATTTATTGCTCCAAGCGGTGCAATATTTAATATATCTTCATTTAATATTTGTCCAAAGGAGCAGCTTATAAGAATATCCGGATTTAAACTTTTTAGTTTGGTTATTGCGTCATTTTCTTTTGCAATTTTTTGTGCTTGTATAATTTGAATGTTATTTTTCAATGCAAAATCTTTTACTGGCGGGCTTTTAATTTGCTTTCCTCTGCCAGCTTCTTTATCAGTCTGTGTGCAAACAGCAAGTAGCTCTATCCATGGAGTTTTCAGCAAAACTTCCAGAGATGGAATTGCAAATTCAGGTGTGCCTAGAAAAATTGTTTTCATGGTTAGGTTATAATTAAAGACTTCAAATTTACCAAGTTGTTTTTTATGATTAAGCCTTTGGTTAAGAAAACCATTGAAGTTAACCTTGTATTTATGTTTTTTTAAGATTTGACCATTAAAAAACAACTATTCAGGTTCTTCGTAAGGTGAAAATAAAGCTGTAACAAAGAAAGATTTTGACGATTTACTCGGCAAAATCTGTAAAGTAGTTACAAATGGTATCCCGTGAGTACATGGCAAGCCCGACAAGCGAAGAATGAGCAAGGAGGGCGGATAAATAATTAGGAAAAAATTAATTATATTTATTTACAAAATATATTGATATACCTTTAAATACAACATAATTAGTACCAATTTAAAGAGCAAAAATACCTCAGATACAGTATTTGTGCTTTTTAGATTTATTTTAATTTGTAATTTTAGAACAATATGAATCCAGTTCCCGGAGTAATAGGAAGCTTACAAACAGATCGAGGCCTTGGTGGCAGATCTAATGGTCATTTACTTGGTGGGGATAATTCTGAAAATGGTAGCCATGCCGGAGTTACTAAGGGTGAATTAATACATCCTGGATTCAATAAATTTTGCAGAATTGTAAATGGATATGTTGAAGGGGAAGAAGAAGATAGAAGTAAACATAACCACTTTTGTTTAAGAGATGTTGCTAAAGGAGCATGGATTATCTATCCATTGCTTCAGCTTGTTGGACTTGTTAATGAAAGAACAGAAAAACTTGCACGAGCCTGGTATGGAGCCTGCTGGTCAATTGTTTATTCATGCTACAGACCTTGGAAGCCAAACAGGGATAAATTAACAGATGAAAATGCGCCAAAGAAAATACCAGATGTCTGGAAAGGAATATATAACCTCAATGAGCATTTTAGAGTAGTAATGGGTTCTGTGGTAAGCGCTATTTATGGTAGTGGAGCATTTGGCATGTTATGGGGCTGGTTAAAAGGCGACGATGATTTTTTTGATAGGGCAGCAGATGTTTATAAAACAGGCATGCTTAATCAGAACCAGGTATTTGCATCTATGAATGCTGATGTAGTAATGAGGAGGGAATTTAATCCTTCGCAGTTAAAAGAAGTTGATAAAGACAGAACCGGAGCCAAGGCAGCAGTTGAGTATGTTGACACAGCTTTATTTATTCCAAATATTATTGCTCGGGGGATTGATACGTTCAGGATGTTTGGCATGAGTGTTGGTGAAGGTACCCAGAGATTTATTAATTCGCTTGGTTATTTTTCATACGGTACATGGGCAGCAAGATTTGGAATTATGAAATCAAGTGAAAAAGATGGCAGTGATCTTGAGAAGCTTGAAAAGACAAACAAAGCTCTTTATCATATGCAAAAAAATGGAGGAATAGTCTTTTCTAGATTGTTACCTGCATTATCCTGGGTTGCAGCAGCAGCAGAATTAATGGGGCTCAGAGAGTTTGCTGAAAAGACATTCAAACTTGAAGGTATATGTGAAAGACTAAATCCAGCAATAGCTGCATGGTGTTTAACAAACCCATGGTTACAGGGTTATCTGAAGAAGATGAGCTTGCCAGATACTTTGGTTACGAGTAGAAATGAGACTTAAAAAAATAGTTGTATAATATACCTGACCTTTAATTTAGTCCAGCGAGGCTAGGAAGGTATAAATGATTAAAAAATACGAAGAAAAATTATCTGACTTAATTTCACCTGTCTCTGATACACAACCTGAAGATATTAGTTTTGATACCTTAAAAGAAAAAGGTTTTAACTGGACTAGAAAAAGTTTACTCTCTACAGAAGATCTTAAAAAAGAAGAAATAGAACTTATCCTGTCTACAGCAGGAACATTTTCTGAAATTCTTACAAGAGCAGTAAAAAAAGTTCCTACGCTTCGAGGTAAAGTAGTAGTTAATCTTTTTTATGAGAACAGTACAAGAACAAGATCAAGCTTTGAGCTTGCAGGCAGGTATTTATCTGCTGATGTTACTAATTTTACAGTTGCAACATCTTCTATAAAAAAAGGAGAAACACTTCAGGATACAGCCCAGACATTAGTCCAGATGGGGGCTGATGCTGTGGTAATCAGGCACCCGCATTCAGGTGTTCCACACCAGCTATATCAGTTTTTGCCCAGGGAAATCTCACTGATAAATGCAGGTGATGGCTCAAATGAACATCCTACACAAGCACTGCTTGATCTTTATACAATGAGAGAAGTATTCGATGACCTTAAAGGTAGAAAAGTTGTAATAGTTGGTGATGTTCTTCATAGCCGCGTAGCCAGGTCAAACATCTGGTTATTGCAAAAACTTGGTGTGGATGTCCATGTGTGCGGCCCACCTACCCTGCTGCCTGAAATGTTTACAGAGTTTGGCGTGAAGATTCGCTGGAATCTTAAGGATGCAATTAAAGATGCAGATCTTATAATGGTTTTGAGGCTTCAGACAGAAAGACAAAATAAAGGATTAATACCTTCGCTTGAAGAATATCACAGGTTGTTCGGACTTGACCATGAAAAAATAAAACTTGCAAAGAAAAACGTAAAAGTTCTTCACCCCGGGCCTATGAACCGAGGGGTTGAAATTACTTCACAGCTTGCTGATGATCCTGCATATTCACTTATAAACAAACAAGTTTCAAATGGTGTGGCTGTAAGGATGGCCCTTTTATACCTTCTTATATTTGCTTCTTCGAAAGGCTAATATTCTTATGCAAACATATGAATCATATGCAGAATACTATCACGATCTGACTAAATATACTCCTGAAGGCATTGCTTCAAATCAGCACAGGCTTGATTTTAATAAACAGCCAACTCTGTTTAAAGAATATCCAAACAGAAAACTGATTGATATTTCACATCTTTTACCACTTGATAAAAATCCTTTCTCAGATGCAGGTATAAAAAACCCGGATAGCTTTAACAGTGAAGAAAAATCACTTTCTGTACTTTCAAAGATTTTATATTTTTCAAATGGAATTACTGCAATAGTTCCATTTGAAGACAAACCTTTTTATATGCGTGCAAGCCCTTCAGCAGGTGGATTATATCCTACAGAGATTTATGTTTATGTTCATGATTATCCTGGACTTGAAAATGGACTTTATAATTATCAGGCTTTAAAACAATCACTTGTTCAGATTTATAAAGGAGATCTTAAGAACAAAATTTCTTCTGCAGCGTTTAATCATCCTGCAGTTGAAAAAAGTAAAATAATCCTTATTCTGACTGGTGTGTTTTACAGAAGCTCCTGGAGATATCAGGACAGAGCTTACAGAAGAATATGTCTGGATACCGGACATGTTATAGGCAATATGGAACTTGTCAGCTATTCATGCGGTTTAAAACAAGTGCCAATAGGTGGATTTAATGATCAGTTGATAAACGAACTTCTTATGCTTGATGAAAATGAAGAGCAGGTTTTATCATTAATTTCATTTGTTGATAAGGATAGCGATCTCAATTTTTCTGTTCCTAATGCACTGCCTTCAAAGCTGGATAATAAAAATATTAAAACATCTGAAGGAAACAGACTTCTTGAACTTCACCAACGTTCAAGAAGTACTAATTTGGTTAATGTGCCTAATGTTAGTATTGAGAATATAGAAGACAAATTCAAGTTTTCTACAAAAGTTGAATTTGAAAAAAATGCCAGATCATTTGGCTGGAAAGATAAACTCCTTCCTGTTATTCTCAGAAGAAGATCAACCAGAGCTTATACTGGTGAATCAATAACCATTGAAGAACTTGCGTCGATCTTTGAATTTACTTACAGACCTGATTTAATGATTGAAAAAAATATTGATTCAAAGCCTGTGTATTTTGATTCATCTCTTATTCAGACATTTATTGCTGTTAATGGTGTTGATGGGCTTGAAGAAGGTTGTTATTATTTTTCTCAAAACGAATTTCATTTACGACAGGTAAGATTTAAAAATTTCAGGGATGAGGTTTATTACCTTTGTTTGGGGCAGGAGCTTGGACATAAGGCAAGTGTAGTAGTTTTTCATACTGCAAATCTTTCAAGAGCAGTTTTTAAATATGGAGAACGAGCATACAGATATCTTCATTTGGATGCCGGCCATCTTGGTCAGAGAATGAATCTTGCAGCAATTAACCTTGGGCTTGGAGTAAGTGGTATAGGTGGCTTTTTTGATGATCAGGTAAATGAGGTTTTAGGTATTCCTGAAAATGTGGCAGTTGTTTATATTACTACTATTGGTGTGCCAGCAAAGACCTCATAGTAACCAGTAAATTCCGTAAATCAAAGAAAAAAGCATCTACTTTTCCCTTAACTTTCTTACGAAGAATATTCTGGTATTCACGATTTAGTTTATTTGAGTTATAGTATAGCTTCATAGTGTTTAATTTATGGAAACAGTTGCCAAAAACTCCAGTAAAAAAAGTGATAGTGAGCAAAATTTGAAAGGCTCATCAGATAAAGGTTTTATAGATGAACTTAGTTCATATTCCATGAGGCATATACCGTATTTGCCTCATACTGATCAAGACAGGGAGGAAATGTTTAATTTTCTCAAAGTTAAATCGATTAATGATTTATTGGAAGGGATTCCCAAAGAGTTAAGGAAGTTTGATTTAAATATTCCACAAGGAAAATCCGAGATTGAAATAATTGAATCTTTTAAAGAGATTGCAGAAAAAAATATTCCTGCAAGCAGTCAGATTTCTTTCTGCGGTGGAGGGGTGTATAACAGGTTTATTCCAAGTGTTGTAGGTGAAATTCTTTCTAAAGGAGAGTTTTATACTGCATATACTCCCTACCAACCTGAAGCAAGTCAGGGAACATTGCAGGCTGTATTTGAGTTTCAGACATTGATTTGTAACCTTACAAATATGGATGCAGCAAATGCATCTGTTTATGATTATGCTACTGCTGCTATTGAATCAGCCCTTATGGCTTGCAGAGTTACCAAACGAAAGAAAATTCTAATTGCTAAAAATATAAATCCTGAGGCAATTGCTGTCTGCAGAACTTATTGCTGGGGTGCAAATCTGGAACTTGAAATAGTTGATTTTAAGGATGGAACTGTTGATTTAGACAGTCTGGAGAAACATTTAAATGAAAATGTAGCCTGTCTTGTAATCTCAAGCCCTAATTTTGCAGGATGTATTGAACCTGTAAGTAAAATATCAGAGATTGTACATAAAAAAGGGGCTTTGCTTGTATCCGGAGTCGATTTAATCGGACTTTCAATACTTAAATCACCGGGAGACTCAGGTGTTGATATATCCTTTGGTGATGGTCAGGCCCTGGGTAATTTCATGAACTATGGTGGTCCTCATGTTGGATTTATAAGCTGTAAAAAGGAGTTTATAAGGCAACTTCCGGGGAGGATAGTCGGGCTTACTGCTGATATGGAAGGTAAAAGAGCTTTTACATTAACCCTTCAGACAAGAGAGCAGCATATAAGACGGGAGCATGCTACAAGCAATATTTGTACAAACCAATCGCTTAATGCACTTGCTGTTCTTATATACCTGACTTATATGGGTCCATATGGGCTAAGAGGTATAGCTGAGATATCCCTTTCCAGGGCTCATTTCCTGGCTTCAGAACTTGAAAAGATTAAGACTAAATATAACAAAGGGTGTCATCTCCCCTTTAAAGCCCCTTTCTTTAATGAGTTTGTTCTGGAAATACCTATAAGTGCAGCAGAATTTATTGAAAAGCTGACTAAAAAAAATATACTGCCAGGTCTTGACTTAAATGGAATTCACGGATATAAAACAAACCAGATACTTGTATCAGTAACTGAGATGAATACAATGAATCAAATTAAGATTTTTGTTCAGAATGTAAAAGAAATTTTTTCTTAGTTTGGAGGCTAATATAAATGGGACTAAGCAAAGCAAATCTTATAGACATAGCATCGGACTGGTCTCTGGAATCCGGAGAACTAAAAGCAGCCATGGGTCGTGCATTAATGGCAATCAGTGATGCAATGGATTCAATTGAGGCTCAGAATGACGATGATATTTTAGGAGCTCTTGAAGATATTGCAAATGAACTTATTGAACTTGTCGAAGATCAAGACGAATAATTTTGTTACTGCCTAGCTAGGATAACATTTCAGAGTAAGCTATTTATAAGGTAAGATTTTATCCGATTCATTCGGTAAAATCTGAATTATGTGGCACGAAGCTGCTCCAAATGCACATTGCAAAGCCCGACAAGCGAAGAATGAGCAAGGAGGGCGGTAGGCAGAAACATAATTTTAGTTTGGTTTTAACTTCTTAAGCATAAACATGCCAATTATATTATTTGTGGCATGAGCAATAATTGGTAGCCAGAGTGAATTGCTTACTATAAATAACCACCCTAAAACAAATCCTGACAGTGTGGCCCACACTGTATAAATCCAGTATTTCCAACTGGGCAGATGCAGAAGTCCAAAAGCAATACTAGCAATAAAGATGCTGAATTTAGGAAGCACAAGTCCCCTAAAAAATATTTCTTCGCAAAAGCTTGCAAATAATGAAAGAACAATAATATCAAAACTGTTTAAAATGCTAAATGAAGGAGCTAGTATATTTTCAAACAGCTCAACTGTAGCATAGAGTTTTTTTGTTTTTTTACAGAAAATATAAAATCCATACCCTGCAATTGCAAGTCCTGTGCCAGCAAGTAACCCTTCAACAATTACCCACAAGTCTATATTAAAATAATTCACTACATTATCTTTTGGAGAGAAGTTTATCCAGAGCATTGAAAGCAGTAAAAGAATAAACTGGGGAATAAGTGCAGACCACAGAAGCCTGTCTTTGGTAAGTGAACTTTTTTCCTGGGTATCTTTAGCCATGTGCAAGTACCTTTTGTGGTTTTATTGTATTTTCATTCTGTAGTAATCCTATTGCAACAAGTGAATTTGTACTACTTAGTAACTGTATATATGCAGGCAGATTATTTATTTTACAGGAATTGTCATTAAATTTTATTTCTTTTCCATTAGATATGTCTTTTATCTGTTCTATATTAAGATGGAAAATAGGAAGTTCAAGAACATTTGTAGGCTGTATAAGATATTTATTAATATTTGTCATATTGAGTGTTTTTGGGTCAATACTTCCTTCTATAGAAAAATGCTTGCTGACCAGTATTCTTTTTAGAGATGAAAGGCAGCCTCCGGTATTTAATGAGTTTCCAAGATCTCTTGCAAATGATCTGATATATGTTCCTGTGGAGCAGTTTATAGTCAGATCAAGCTCATTGGTTATGTAAGAATTTACTTTAACTGAATATATTTCAACAGTTTTTTCTTTCATTTCATCAAGCGATATTTTATTTTCTCTTGCAAGGCTGTATGCTCTTTTACCGTTTATTTTTACTGATGAGAATATAGGCGGCTTTTGTTTTATTTTACCTGTAAATTCTTTTAATTTTAATTTTATTTCTTCAATGGAAGGAATATAATCGTACTTTTTGATTACTTCTCCGCTAATATCATCTGTATTTGTTTCAAGTCCGAAGAGTATTTTTGCAGTGTATATTTTGTCTGAATTAAGAAATTCAAATAATCGTGTAGCTTCATTTATTCCTATTATAAGTACTCCGGATGCGAGCGGATCCAATGTGCCACTGTGTCCAATTTTTTTAATACCAAGCGATTTCTTTAAGTCCCTGATTACATCATGCGAAGTGCATCCTGTGGGTTTATTTATATTTAAAAATCCAAACATTACACTTCTTTTTTCTTGATTTTTTCAAGAAGTTCAGTAATCCTTTGTCCTCTTTCAAGTGAATCATCAAGTTTAAATACAAGTTCTGGTGCAAACCTTATACCAAGCCGTCTGCATAATTCTCCCCTTAAAAAACCGGTTGCAGCTTCAAGTGCAGCCAGGGTGCCGATTTTTTGTGCCTCTTCACCGTAAACACTAAAGTAAACTTTCACATTTCTCAAATCACCTGAGACTACTACCTCTGTAATGGATATTAATCCTCCAAGTCTGTCATCTTTTATTTCATTCCTTTGTATTATTTCTGAAAGCTCTCTTTTTATCTGCTGTCCTATTCTGTCTGATCTGTTATATGACTTCATTGTTTCTAAATTTATAGTCAAGACTGGTGATTTTAACTGTAAATTCCCTCCTGTTTACTCCAGGCTTGTTCTTTCTTTTTCAATTATTGTCCAACATTCAATCAGATCGCCTTCTTCTATTTCCTGGAATTGTTCGAAAGATATGCCACACTCAAATCCTGCCTGAACTTCTCTTGCATCATCCTTGAATCGTTTTAAATTGTCAATCTTACCTTCAAAAATCTGTTTGCCTGCTCTTTTGACCCTTGCAATCTGATTTCTTTGGATTTTTCCTTCAGTTACATAACAACCTGCAATTTTTTGTCCTTTTCCAAAGGTAAATATTTTACGAACCTCAGTGATGCCAAGTTTGACTTCTTCTTTTTCAGGTTCAAGCAGTCCTAGTACAGCTTTTTCAAGATCTTCGGTAATTTTATATATAATTTCATAAAGCCTTATATCAACACCTAGTTCACCAGCTAATTTTTGTGCGTTTGTATCAATGCTTACGTGAAAACCTATAACAATAGCGTCAGTACTTGAAGCTAAATTAACATCATTTTCACTGATATTTCCGCTGCCTATATGAACAGGTCTGACATGAACATCCTTTGTTGAAAGATTTATAATTTCTTTTGCTACTGCTTCTGCAGAACCATGAACGTCTGCTTTGATAATCACTTTTAATTCATGAACTTGACCCTCTCTGACTTTTGAAGCAAAATCAACAAGTCCAAAAGATGCTCTTTTAACCTGATCTGCAACTTGTCTTTGCTGTGCAATTTCCTTTGCTTCCTGGTAGGTCTTATAAATTAAAAATGTATCACCTGCATTTGGAACAGCAGGAAGACCAATAATTTCAACAGGCATTGAAGGCGGTGCTTCTTCCACTTCTCTGCCATGATCGTCAAACATTGCTCTGATACGACCAGCAACCTTATTTGCAGCAATAAAATCACCTTTTTTTAAGGTGCCATTCTGAATAAGAAGATGTGCAACAGGTCCTCTTTCCTTTGAAAGTTGTGCCTCAATAACTACACCGGAAGCAAAGCTTTTTGGGTTTGCTCTTAATTTTTGGGATAATTCTGCATCAGCAACAAGTGTAATTTTTGTAAGCAAGTCATCAAGATTCAGCCTCTTCTTTGCACTTACCTTGGAGCATGCTGTTTTACCACCGTAATCTTCAATCAATAGATCATGCTCTGTAAGCTGACCAAGAACTCTGTCTGGCTGTGCTTCAGGTTTGTCGATTTTGTTTAGTGCAATTACAATTGGAACTCCTGCAGCTTTTGCATGGTTAATTGCTTCTATTGTCTGTGGCATAACACCATCATCTGCTGCTACAACAAGAATTGCAATATCGGTTACCTGAGCACCACGGGCTCTCATTGCAGTGAATGCTTCATGTCCAGGGGTATCGAGAATTGTAATTTTTCTTTTGTTTCCATCATAGTCAGTAACCTCAACCTGGTATGCACCAATATGTTGTGTGATTCCTCCTGATTCCTGTTCAGTGATTTTAAATTTTGTTTCCCTTATAGCATCAAGGAGTGTTGTCTTACCGTGGTCAACATGTCCCATTATTGTTACAACAGGAGGTCTGGGTTCCAGATCTTCTTCCAATTCGGTAGATATATCAGGTTGAAGAGATTTTTCTTTCTTCTCAACTTCTGTAATAACCTCGTACCCAAGTGATTTTGCAGTTTCAACTGCAAGATCAAGATCAAGAGTCTGATTTACGGTTCTTACTATTCCTTTGGCAAAAAGATTTTTTACAACTTCTGTTTCAGGCAACTCAAGCTTATGTGCCAGTTCCTGAGCTGTAAGTGACGAAGTTAATATAACAGATACCGGCTTTGTTATAGTAACAACAACCTCTTCTTTCTTTTCTCTTTCTTTATGTTGTCCCCGCGTTCTTAATGATGGTCTTTTTGTTCTTCCCATCATTGAGGGAACCATCGTTGGCTTTGCAACTCTGAATGGCTGTATTGGTAATCCTAATGAAGGTGGTTGTTTCTTTAAGTCTCTTTCTGTCCCTTTTGTCTGGGTTGGATTTTGTACAACTGTGGTTTCTTCTTTTTTTGGAGATGGGACAGGATGTATCTCTCTTTTAACAGGTCCTTCAGCAATTGTTGTTTCCTGAGTAAGTGGTTTAACCTCTATTGCTGTAGTTTCTTCCTTTTGTTCTGTACCAGGAGGGGGTGGTGGTTTTATCCTTCTTACAATTTTTATTTGCTTTTTTACTGGTTGAGGTGGTTCCAGGGGTGGTGGTTCTTTTGCCTGTGTTTTTGATTTTTTTTCAGTCAGATGTTTCTTTAATTCATTGTTTATTATGTCCATGCTCAGACCAAGTCCCTGTTCCTGGAGTTTACCTATAATTTTATCTATCTGGTTTTCTTCAACTGAGCTCTGACCACTTTTTACCTGTAACCCCATGGTTTCACAGATTGAGATTATCTGTTTGGTTATTTCGGTCTGTTTTACCTTACGTGCCTTCTGGTCTGCTTCATTGTATGTGCAGGCCTGAGCAAGATCATATATTCTTGTTTTGGTGCTTATCATTTACGCAGGCACCCCCAGGCAGCTATTACTTAGATAGTTTTCAAGTTTAGGAATTATTCCTTCTGCAGTTTTTCCGGAAACCCTGAGCATTTTTTCAATTTTCTTTTGTTTAAGAGCTGCTTTTATGCAATCAGTGGAGGAACAAATATAAGCAGATCTTCCAAAGAAATATTTTGTTGGATTAATAATTATCCTGCATGAATCATCGTGAACCTTCGTAAGCCGGATAAAACCATTTCTCGAAAGCTGTTTTCGACATGAAATACACTGTCTCAGAGGTGATTTATTCATTTGTAGGCAGAATCTCCTCTTTTACTTTTTCCTCATCTGTTTGTACTGCTACTTCTTTCTTTTTTCTTGAAGATTTTTTCTTTGGTTTTTCTTCTTCAATTACTTCTTTCACTTCTTCAGTAGCAGCACTTTCGGATCCCGCACCATTGTTTTCTTCCTGTACTTTGGTTTGGGTTGTTGTGGTTTCCTGGTTTTCTTTTCCTTCCGAGGTTTTGGCTTTGTCTTCTTTTGGCTCAAGCGTAACAGTTGTGGTTGCACCTACTCCAAAAGGCTGACCTTTAATCTGAGTTTCACTTCTTATATCAATTTTCCACTCTGTCAGTTTTGCTGCAAGCCTTACGTTCTGCCCATTCTTACCAATAGCAAGGCTAAGCTGATCGTCAGGAACTATCACTTCTGCTCTTCTTCCTGCAGGATCGTCATAAAGAGCTACAGTTGTAATTCTTGCAGGACTAAGTGAATTAGAAATAAAATCAATCGGGTCAACTGACCACCTGATTACATCTATTTTTTCATTTTTAAGTTCATTAACAACATTCTGAATTCTTGAGCCACGACTTCCTATACAGGCTCCCACAGGATCTATATCCGAATCATTTGAATGAACAGCAATTTTTGTTCTATAACCAGCTTCCCTGGCAATTGCTTTTATCTCAACAGTACCATCATCAATTTCAGGTACTTCAAGCTCAAACAATTCTTTTACAATTTCTTCATTTGTATGAGATACGATGACAGTTGGTATCCTGCCTGACTCTCTGAGTTCTTTTACAAAAACTCTTACTCTTGAACCTACTTTATATGTTTCCCCGGGAAGCTGTTCTCTTGGAGGAATGTGACCTTCAAATCTGCCCAGATCAACTACAATGCTTGGTTTTCCGTTATTAAGAATTTCAATTCTTTTAATTTGTCCTGTCATCATACTTCCCTGACGACCGACAAACTCCTGTTTTATAAGATCTTTTTCTGCTTCTCTGAGACGCTGTGTCATTATTTGTTTTGCTGCCTGTGCGGCTATTCTTCCATATTCTGCAAAATCATCCGGTGTAATATCTATTTCCAAAATTTCACCAAGTTCAACATCAGGAAGTAGTTCTTTTGCTTCAGCAATTGAAATTTCTCTGTGCTCATTTGTTACTGCTTCAACAATTGTTTTTGGTGCAAAAATGCCTATCTCACCAGTCGCTTCATCAAACTGGGTATGAACACCGTCAACATTATGATCAGGAACTCTTCTTTTATAGGCAGCAAGTATTGCATCACAGATGGCATTAATAAATACTTGCTTTGGAATATTCCTTTCATTTTCTAATTGTTCTGCTGCTTCAATTAATTGATTTCCGATCTTATACAAAGCTTTTCCCTCCTATGATTTAACTACCAAACCTAATTTACTTAATGTAAAACTATATTCAGAAACATTTTCCACTTCTGTTTTTACACCCTTACTTTGCACTTCAAGTGTATATGGAAAAGGTATCAGATTTCTGCTGTCAAGGAATTTATCAATCCTTCTGCTTATTTTTTCACAATCATCAAGTGAGACCTTTCGATCAAGGTGAGAAATTGTAACTCTTAAATAATTTATATTATTTTCCACCACAAATACTAGGTCATGCAAATTAAATCCAATGTCAGAGACTATTTTTTCTGCATCTGGTTTGAGTATGCTTGAAAGTCTTGTTAATTCAGAGCTAGCCATCTTTTTCATTTTATTAAGTACCCTTTTTAAGCTAATGTGGCTGGTAGTTTTGCAACTCCAGCCACATTAGGCTTTCTCTTAACGTTCTTATTATACCACTTTTGAATACTTTAAAACTTATCTTATCCATGTAAAGATAAACAGCAAAAAACTTTAATATCACTTAGGATCAGCGTGAGAATCACTAAACATTAACTTGGTCAGGTTAAAACCACTATTTATTATTTGAAAAATACCAATTATTGGCAAGAAGGAAGATATAGCAAAAGCAATTGTTTCTTTTAACGGTTGGTTATTGATATTTAACAACAAATTTAATTTTTTATTTTTCTCTGAAATGTTAATTAATACTGGTACAAGGCAGCTGACAGCTTCTTTTCTTTTTGTTGAGCAGATTGATTCAAATTGAGTAAGCTGATTATAAAATTTCCTGGATTTAAAAATAAAGACAATAAATACCAGGTTAAAAAACCATAGCAATACAAATAAAATAACTTTTGCTGAGAGTAGAAAATCGGAATTCATTTTTATAATTTTGCTATCTGATCGAAAGCAAGTTCTACTGGTGTGGATCTTCCAAATATACTTACAAGAGCCTTAAGTGTTTCTCTTTCTTCGTTAATTTCAGTAATTTCTCCAATAAAGTCTTCAAACGGACCAGATTGTATTTTAACTGATTCTCCAATAACGACATCAATGATTTTCTTTCCTTCTTTTGTCTTTGTGAATATCTGACTTTTCCTGAGGATTCTTCTTACTTCTGAAGATGGGACAGGCAACGGTTGTTTATTTGCTCCGATAAATCTGGTAACCCCTGGGGTATCTTTTATTATTCTCCAGGTTGCATCATCCATGATCATTTCAATGAGAACATAACCAGGGAATTCCCTTTCTTTCTTTTCAACTCTTTTTCCATCATGGATTTTTGTAACTTCTTTTTCCGGGACAATCACGTTAAATATTCTGTCGTCTGCATTTAGTGTCTTTATTCTTTTTTCAATATGTTCTTTAACTTTGTTTTCATGACCAGATGCAGTCTGAATTACATACCAGTTTCTTGTTTGGGTCTTTGTCTTTTGTACCTGTTTTTGCTTAATCATAGAGTCGTTTCCTTAGAATCCTTTTCCGGTAAACATAGCAAGAACAAATCCTAGCATCTTATCAATAAGAAAAATTATCCCTGTAATTATGAAAACCAGAAGTATTACAGCAAGAAATTCTCTTGTGGTTTGTTCCCTTGATGGCCAGCTAATCTTAAGAAATTCAGTCCTTACCTCGCTTAAAAACTGTTTGATACTTACAGCTTTTGAAGCAGGCTGTTCATCTGAACCTTTTTGATAATTTCCAAGTTCCATCTGTGTTGGTGACATTTTATTACCTTATTAGGGTAAGTATAATTGTAATCTATGATTGTGATTAATTTGATAAATACAATTAAAATAGTACCTTATATTCACTAATAAGCGATAATACCTCTTTTGATAAGAACATTTAATTGGCACAAATTAGCACAAACTATCTAAGTATAATTATAATTCGGGATGATTTGAAAATTGTAATTTTATCTTTTCTAAATAATTCCATGAAATTCTGCTATCACATGTGCGCCCTTAGTTCAGCGGTAGAACGTTGGTCTCCAAAACCAAATGTCGTGGGTTCAATTCCTACAGGGCGCGTTCTTAAATCTAAATCAATCCCGGAATAAATCTATATTTTACTTTCTTGCAATACTCTCTGTAATCCGGATCCTTCATAAGATGTCTTTCTTCTGTAAGTGCTCTTAGTGTGTAAATAATATTCCAGCAGATGAGAGGAAGCACATTATTGAATCCTTTCATATACTGTAGGTGTTCAAACCACCATGCAATATTTTTTGATGCATATGCAGGGTGTCTTATGTATTTGTAAGGACCCCTGTCAATAATCCCTTTGTTACTTAAATTACTGAACTTAACTCCCAGAGCAAATGTTCCCCATACGAATACCATATATAATGCAACTATTATTATACGAACAAGAATTTTTTGCTCCTCGGTTAATGGGACATAGTATTCCTGTCTTGTCTGAAGTGGGAAATAAACCCCGCTTACACCGTTGAATGGCGGATAACACATCAGTGCAACTGTCCATCCAAATCCCGTGGGTTCAACGGATTTTGTTTTGTTGTTCAGCCATTTTAATTCAAGCCCATAACCTATAATTGCAATTCCTGTATCAAAAATAAACAATGTATTGTAAATAAGATCCAAAAACCAGTGAGATAACTGAATACCGTCCATTGGTGTTGAAACTTTTGAGATAAGTCCTGATACTGCATTAGTATGATGAAACAAAAACATCATCATTATTGGAAGGAAGAATCCCTTAACTGCACATGTAAGAAGAAAATTATTAAATCTTTTTGCTTTGAATAATCCGCTAACCTGGCTAATATCTCTGGTGGCAACTAAAAGACCTATCCTTTTTAAGAGGACAAAAAATATTATTGAAGCATCTTTGAAATCATCTTTTAGCCTGTAATTGAATGAAAGTGTAAACCAGGTATAGGGCAGAACCAACAGGCAAAAGCCTACATAAGCTTTTTTCATTAGTTCTCTGGCATTGTTAAAATCAGGATTTAAGTAATATGGGTGTATATTATAAAAAAAAATGAAAAGGCTTACAAGAAGCCACAGACTAAAAGCACGCCAGAAAACAGACTGCCCGAAAGGTTTTATAGGTTTGTAGATATCCCTTACCCGGGTCATTATATTTTTTGAGGTTTGTTTTGCAGGCATTTTAAAAATTAATTAGTGTTTGTGATTGTTGAAATAAAGGAGACTTGTCCATTAAACTTCTCCAGACAATTACAGCTGCTCTACCAACAATTCTCTTTTCACCCAAGAATCCCCAGACGTGACTATCCTGGCTTCTGTTTCTGTTATCACCCATTAAAAAGAAATGTCCTTTAGGAACAATGATTTTGCCGCTTAATCCTTTTTTTCTGTAAACTTCTATGTCATTCAGGTCTGTACAGTTATATTTGGGCAGTTCATTTATATATGGTTCATTTAACAGTCTACCGTTTATATAAACACCTTCATCTTTTTTTATTTCAATAGTATCACCTGGCAGACCCACTACTCTTTTTATGTATGCATCATCCTGTGGCAAGAAAGGAAGCCCGGTCCATCTGGCAAAAATGCTGAGAGGATCATATCTTAAATCTTTTCCCCGGTTGCCTTCAGGTGGTGGATAAAAGACAAGGATGTCTCCTCTTTGTACAGGTATCTTAAAACCAATAAGCCTTAGATTTTTTGTTACTTTTTCAACTATAAGCCTGTCATTTATTTTTAAGGTTGGAACCATTGATTCACTCGGAATGTATCTGGCTTCTATAAAGCCCTGGCGGATTATTATTAAAAGAACCAGTGTTACAACTATAAGCTCAACAGTTTCTTTTATAAAAGCAAAAATCTTATCTTTTAAAGATGGTTTTTGCCCAGGAGCTGATTGTGCAATCTGGTTATTGATACTCTCAGTTGTATTGTCTTCTTTTTTTAGTTCTTCAAGGTGCATATTTATATAAAACGATCTTATTATGCTATCAGTAAATAAAACATGTTGGCAAGAAATTGTGCAAATATTAGTTACCCGGAGTTAACTGCTGCTGGGTCGTGTATATGAAAACAAGGGTATTCCTAAATATACTCATTCAAAAGTGCTTCATGTTATGATTTATTCTGAAGCTGTATATTTAGGAGAAAAGCAGTGTTTATAAAAAGATCTGTATTGTTTTTATTAGTCCTGTTATTAGTTAATTTATGGGTTAATAGTCTAAATCCAGCAACAGCAAGTTTTTTTAAAAAGGGTAAAACAAAGAAAAAGCAGTCTGCCACTCAGACTGTTCAGAAGGCAGAGAATAAAAAAGTTCTGCTTATTCAAATATATGCCAGTTGGTGTCCAGGGTGCAAAAATATTCAGCCAACCCTTGATCAGCTGACAAAAGAAAATACTGATTTTGAATTGGTTCAGCTGGATGTTTCTACTCCTTCAAAGGCAAAAATATCAGCAAAAAAAGCTGAAGAGCTGAAAGTCATTGATTTTTACAATGCAAACAAGAGCAAAACCGCAACAATTGGGGTTTTTGTACCAACAACACTTGAAATAGTTTCTGTTTTTCAGAATAATTCTGTTGTTGAGGATTATATTCAGGCAATAAACGAAGCAAAAACAAAAGAAAAATCACTTGAGCAACCTTCTACCTGATGTTCAGACTTTTTTTAAATTTATTAGTATTGATTCTAATCTTTTTTGGAATTTATACTTACTTTAATTCTCAAAAAATATTTGAGGCAAAATTTAAAAATATTGATGGACTGCCAATTGGTGCAAAAGTTACTGCTCTAGGCACCAGGATTGGTGAAATCATTAAAGCAAAACCTGTAAGTGATGGGGTTATAGTAACAGTAAGAATTACAAATAAATATTTTGCTGGACCTGAACCTGGATCCCAGCTTGTGATTACTTCATTCAGACCAGGTCAGGGAAGAGTTCTTGAAGTGATTCCTCCTGGTACAGAACTTCCTGAAAACAAAGCATGGATTATACAAGAACCGGTAACAGCAGAGACTTGGCTGCAGGCTTCACTGGATTTGTTAGAAAATCTTAAAGACTTTTCAAAAATTATTGTCCGGGAAGTTACACCTCAGAATTTTCAGAAAGCACGAACTGCATTTACAAGAGCAAATGAGTCCTTATCTGAGACTGCGCAAAAACTGTCTGATTATGGGAAGAACTTATCACGGGTAAATAAAAAATTTGCCTCAAAAACAAGTGAAACCAGTCAACTTTTAATGAGGTTATACAGCCCGGTAAAAACACTAAATCAAATTGTTTCTGATAAAGAATTTCAGCATAAGGTTGGTACTGGTATTAATAAATTTTCAGGGAGCATTTCAAAAATATCTGAAAAGATTGCATCAGAACAGTTTCATTTAGATATAAACAGTTTTAAGCAGGATATTCTGGACAATTTAAATAATGTTAATGCTTCACTTATTGCTATTGATAGTGAGATATCGAGTCCAGTACTTAGGGGAAAAATAAAAGATTTTAATGAGCATATTGTGAGTTTGAATGGATTCTATGGGAAGTTAACTAAGGACGATTTAAGCAAAGTCAAGGAAGTAGCAAAAAAAGCAAAGGATCTGACTACAAAAACAAGTGAGTCAACTAAACAAAACTAATTCTTTTCTTTAATTCTTTATATGACAGTTTTATCTTATTTTGTTTTTTAGTTAAAACCTGCTCTTTGAGAAGATTATAAAAGATCTCTCTGTCATTTTTTGTTACTACTGCAGCCAGGTGAGCTTCGCTTAATGTAACGGGATAACCAAATCCTACCTTGCACTGTAGTGAAATAGCATTATGCAGTAAATTAAGAAGGGTTTTATCTTTTGCAATGTAAGCAGGGATTTCAACTCTTGCAATTTCCCTTCCTGTATTAATGTAAAAAAAATAAATTTTTAAATCATCCGGATAACAGTCTAAAATTTTACTATTTGATCTGAACAGGATGGTTCTTGTACCAGTCTCAGGATTTACTTCACTGAAATATCTTTCAATAATTCTTCTGTCAAGCACTGATTTGTAATTTGATGTTGGGTTACATGGCAGATCCCTGTATGAAATGTTTGTACAATATTTTTTACAGTTCACGGTTTCATAAGGACATTTGAATACTTTAAGCATGTTTATCAGGTCATTTGCCCTGGAGTTACTTAAGAAACCAGCAACAACTACATTCATTGATTTAAGTTTTGATATTGCATCTGAAAATCTTTTTATAAACTGTTCAATGTATACACCGCTAAATTTTTCTATGTGCCAATGAATTAAAGTACCGTCAATAAGTGCAATCATCGGAATATTATTTTGTCTATAGTTTTCTGCGATTTGAACAAGAGACTCTATTTCTTTTAAGGTCCTTTCATAAGAAACCAGGTCTTCTTCAAGAATTCTTTCGGCAGTGTTTGATAAGTTAATTTCTTCGGAAGATGAATAAATTGTAGGTTCTGATCCAATTAATACCTGGACCGAGCTTTTATAATAGGGTATTGCAACCATTCCTATATTTATAAGAAATGCACTTGTAAATTCATGTGCTGAAGGATTTATTTGTGAGCCATCTGAAGCTATTGTAATGTGAGGCTGTAAGAAATTATCCTGACACGGGTGCAGGGTATCAAGTTTTTCACTCTTATCGATTTCTGGCATTCCAAAGTAAAAATTTGCCCCTGAAGCATTTTTCGTTTCGATAAGCTTTTTTAGCAGCAGTTCATCTTCACGTACGGCAGACTTAAAGAGCCTGTATGTAGCATCAAGCCTGTTCAAATTATCATCTGTAGATTCTTTATTTTCAAGATTTTTAATCTGGGTCAGAAGTTTTTTAATATCCAGTGTCATATATGATAATTCCCTGTATTTTTGTTTGTATCACCTTTATATCTTATAATATTAGCTATAGTTAAGTAATAAACCTATGATTAATACACTTGAAAACAGAATAACTGAAGTTAAAAAGGAAGCAGAAAAAGAATCGGCTGAAATTAATGATGTCAGGACTCTTGAAAGTTTCAGGATACGATTTCTTGGTGATAAAAGTTTTCTGATTACTGAACAAAAAAATATTAAAAATATCACAAAAGAGGAAAGGCCTGTTTACGGTAAATTATTAAATGACTTAAAAGAATATGTACAGAAAATATATGATGATAAAAAGTTTGGTGTTGAGGCAAGAGAGGTTGAAAAAGAATTAGCTCAGAGTAATATAGATGTTACCCTGCCCGGATTACCAGTAGAAACTGGTCATGAGCATCCGATAAGTACAGTAACGAGGGAAATTGTAGATATTTTTTATGGGATGGGATTTACTGCTGTTGAAGGTCCTGAAGTTGAAACAGATTTTTATAATTTTACTGCTTTAAACACCCCACCTGATCATCCTGCAAGAGATGAACAGGATACTTTTTATACAAATGTTGCACCGCATGTTTTGCTCAGAAGTCATACTTCAACTGTACAAATAAGAGCAATGGAAAAAACCAGACCTCCGCTTCGAGTGCTTGCACATGGCAGGGTTTACAGGAATGAGGAGATAAATGCCAGGAAGATGCCTTTTTTTCATCAGCTTGAAATACTTGCAGTTGAGAAGGAACTTACTTTTGGGAATATGAAATGGGTATTAAATGAATTTATTAGAAGATTTTTTGGCAAAGAAATAAAAACAAGGTTCAGACCGGATTTTTTCCCATTTACTGAACCTAGTGCAGAGCTTGATGCTGAATGCCCTTTCTGTGACGGGAAAGGATGTACTACTTGTGGAAACAGAGGCTGGCTTGAGCTTTTAGGATGTGGGATGGTGGACCCTAATGTGCTTAAGGCAGTAAACATTAATCCTGATGAGTGGATTGGTTTTGCTGCAGGATTAGGACTTGAGAGATTTACAATGCTTAAGTATCGTATCCCTGATATAAGATACTTTTTTACCGGCGATTTAAGATTTTTAAAACAGTTTTAGTTTTTAAATCCGATGGATACCTATGACAAAAATATAAAAAAGATACTTAAGAAATTAAGACCTGATATAGAACTTTGGTTAAAAGAAAATGTAAGTGAAAATAGGCGAAATCATATACTTAGAGTTGCAAAGACAGCAAAAAAATATGCCAGAAAATTAGGACTGGATGTTTATAAGGCTGAGTTGTCAGGCTTACTTCATGATCTGGCAAAAGAATTAACTAATGAAAAGCTCCTTGAAATATCAAAAACAAACAATTTAGAATTTGATGAAATTGACCTTGATAATCCACATATACTTCATGCAAGGGTTGGAGAAATTCTTGCGAAAGAAAAATTCGGCATAAATGATCCAGATGTACTTGGTGGTATAAGATGCCATACCCTTGCTGAACCAAATATGAGCAAAATCATGATGGTAGTTTATCTTGCTGACGCAACAGAACCGGGAAGAGACAAGAAATTTGCAGGATCTGCAAAAAAAGTTTTTAAAGAAAAAGGACTTGAAGCCGGGGTGCTTGAGGCTATTAATATGAAACTGAAAGATGTAATTAATAGAGGGAAAAAGATTCACCTATTAACTATAAAAGCAAGAAACTGGCTTTTAAGTAATTTGTAAAAAGCGAAAGTCCTATCTAGAGATTACTGTAAATTTATCCAGTAAAATATCAGCACAGTATATATTGGTTCCATGCCATTGGGGATTGTTTGATATTTCAAGTACATTATTTAGTGAATTGTAAATATTTCCACTAACCATAGTGTCTTTTACTCTGCCTGTAATTCTCCCTCCTTCTATTAAAAATCCAATATCTACATTTACTGAAATATCACCGGATATGTTTGCACTTAATCCTCCCATTGTCTGATCAATTAAGAGTCCGTAATCAATGCTTTTTATTATTTCTTCTCTTGTTTTTGATCCGGATGAAATTACCATATTTAATAAAGCAGGCTGTGGCTGACTTGTAAGTGATTCTTTGAATCCGTTTCCTGTAGACTCGGATTCTGTTTTACTTTTTATTGCTGAACTAATGTCGAAATAAAAGTTTTTAAGTATCCCGTTTTCTACGAGATTAAACTTTTTTATAATGCTTCCCTCGTCATCAAGAGATCTTTTAATGCAGCCAAATGAAGGATCCTGTGAAATAGAGAGCTTACTATCGAGTACTTTTTCACCTGATTTATTTGTCCAGGGTGAAGAACTGTTATTAACTTCTTTTCCGTTTAAGGCACTTTCAATAATATTAAATAAATCTTTTGCTGCCTTGCTTGTAAATAAAATAGGAAAAACACCGTTTTTTATTTTTGAATGATTTTTTGTAGGTTTGAACAGATAAATAATTTCATCAATCAGATTGTTATAATTTACCGGCTTATTGTCATATTCACCGGTATAAATCTCAATAAAATCATTTTCAGATGTATGTCTTATGCCTATTGATACTGAGTAGATTTCATTTTTGTGGGAATAATCAAGCCCTCTACTGTTTTTTATATTTTCTTTTATATCTACAATCTCAAATGAAATATCAGTTAGGATATTTTGATCAACGGTTAACAATTTATCTGTTATTTCTTTCCCTGTCTCTTTCATAAGCCCAACTATATTCTTGTGATTTTCTGTAAAACCATTTGTGGCTTTTTGTTTTTCACCCTGTGGAGGGAAACTGATATTTGTTTGTGTTGAGAATGGGTATAATTCAAGAGCTGTATTTATTAGTTCATCTATATTTACCTCTCCGTATTTTGCAGCAAAGCCTATTTGATTATTTTTAATTAGTCTTATACAGGATCCTGAAAGGTGAGATGATTCTGATTGCTTTATTTTGTTTGCATAAAATGATAATCTTTGGGTTGAAATAGTCTGGTTGAATAATTCCAGATCACTTAAATCATATTTTTTTTCAATGTCTCTTAGGTTGGCTTCCATATTTGAGAGATTAATGATGTATTATTATATACTTGATAATAAAGATTTTATGGAATTACAGATTATAGGCTTTGACCAGTTCACCTGGCAAAGCCGGTCCAGTAGGAAAAATTAGCCGAAGGAAGCGCAAACTTGTTTTGCGCTATATTAAATAAAAATGCAGCCCACAGAAGAAGATATAAACAGATGGACAGAGATTGCAAAGAGGCGAAATGCAATTCTGCCAAATCAGTTTCAATTTGTATCAAAAAAAGATATTTCTATTATTTGTGGAAACTGTAGAAGTTCTTTTATGAGACCTTTAATTGTAGGGCAGAATGATCCTATTTATGTCTGCCCGAACTGTAATTCAAGAAATTATATTCCAATAGACTGGAACATTATCAGAGGCTATGGAAAGAGAATTTATTAATTAGACAACATTTTGCAGGGATTGTCCATTAAAAGATGTAGGTTTGTTGGTCTTAAATTCTTTTGGTAAAAGAACAGTAAATGTGGATCCTTTATTTGGTTTGCTTTCTACATTGATTCGTCCGTTTAATATAGTAATCAGTTTTTCTACCACTGAAAGTCCTATTCCAAGCCCCCCATGTGCTCTGGTAATCGAGTCATCTTCCTGCCAGAATTTATCAAAGATATAAGTAATGTTTGATTTTTCAATACCTTTTCCATGGTCTTGAATTTTAAATTCGATTATTTCATCAGGAAGCTCTTTTGCAGTAATTAAAACAGAACTGTTTTCATTTGAGAATTTAACTGAATTTGAAACAATATTTAAAAGAATTCTTTCAACCAGATTTTTACATGACTCAAGTTGTATGTCTTGTGATTCTGATACAAATTTCAGTTTTATGTTTTTCTTTATTGTCATTGGTGTTAAAACCTGTGAGAGATAGCTAAAAACAGACTCAATGCTGAAAACTTCAATACTTATTCCCACGTCTCCTTTTTCAATGGTTTCAAAATCGAGTAACTGGGTTATCAATGTTAGTAACTGTTCGCCTGCTTCACGTATTTGTTTAATCATTAGTTTCTGTGGATAGGTTAGTTCTCCCTGCAAACCTTCCTTAAGGATATCTGTGTATCCTAAAATTGCCTGAAGTGGTGTTTTAAGTTCATGAGAAGCCTTTGAAATAAAATTTGATTTTATTTTATCCAGCTCCTGTAGTTTTTTATTTTCTTTTGTAAGTTCTGTAGATTCTGATACAGCCTCTTTAAGTCTGAGCATTGCTCTAAGTCTGGATTTTAGTTCTGTAGGCATGATTGGCATTGCAATAAATTCATCCGCACCCTGTTCAAGAGCCATAACATTTGCTTCAGGAGCATAAGAGCTCATCATAATAATAGGAATAAAAGAAAGTTTTTTGTTAGATCTTAATCTCTGGCAAACTTCAATCCCATCCATCCCGGGCAGATTATAATCAAGCAGTATTAGGTCAGGTAAAAAAGTTTCTGTAATTTTCAGTGCACTTACTCCATCAACAGCGTGAAGTATTTCATAATTTTCCCCATCAAGCCAGTAACTTATTGCTGCACGGTTATTGCTATTGTCATCTACTATGAGCAATTTTGGTTTTGTTGATTTTTCTGGGCTGGATTTAATGGGTTTCATTTTTCTTCCCTCACTGGAATTAAACTAAATTTGTGGCCCGGTTTTTATTATCTGAAATATTCAGAAGGTTAGATTAATTAAAAATTTTAACTACTTACCCTGAGTATAGAACTTGAGGCTATAAGCTGCAAGGCCTTTTTAAGTGAAATCTTTGAAAGATAAAAATTAAAGAAATTTTATTTCTGCATCAATGTAATTTTATTTCTTACGAAAGGAGAATGTAAGCGAATTTGTAAGGATCAAATACTTTTACTGTAAATCAATTAAGTCAGCTTAACCAACAATTTGATGAATATTTTACTTTTTCTTTTAGTGAAAAAATAATTTTGATTGTGAATAGGATGGTGATAATATTAATGGTAATTTTCACAGCTTATAAATCACTGAATGGAGCATAAGCAATGTCTTTTAAAACACCCATGCTACATAAAGAACAGGAAAAACCCAGTGAAACAGCTATTGAAAGAACTCTTAAAAAACTTAAAGCTATTGAAAATATTTACTATGTTTGTTCAAATCTTTTTACTTCTGATATTGCTACGGCATCACATAAAGTCTTGAAACCATTTTGTGAACTTACAGGAGCAGATTATGGCGTTATTTTACTTTTAAAAAATCCAGGGAAGCACATTCATCTTGAAGCTACTTATGGATTTCCTGACGGATATATGGAATCATTTAATAACAAGTATATGCCTAGTATGAGTTCTGAGGATATTCATGAAAATTGGCCTTCAGTCAGGTCCATGCTGAAAAGAAAAATAGTGGTAATTAAAGATACAAGCAGAAATAATATTGGCTTTTCAAAATATTTTTCTGAAATCATTCATCCTGACGAGATAAAATCAGTAGCTTCGGTACCTCTTGTAATAAATAATAAAGCTGTTGGAGCAATTACAAACTATTTTGTAAAACCTCATGAATTCAACGAAGAAGAACTTTCATTCATGAAAACTACGGCAAATGTTATAACCGGTACTATTGAAAGAAACCATCTTCTTGAGGCTGCAAAAAGGTCAGAAAGAGAACTTGCACAGGCAAATGAAGTATTAAAGCAGGTAAACCAGGAACTTGATTCATTTGTATACATTTCATCTCATGATTTAAGAGAACCTTTAAGAACAATAGAAAGTTTTGTAAGCATAATTCAGGATAAATTAGGAAACAATCTTTTCCCTCATCAGCAGGATTATTTGCTTAGAATTGCCAAAGCTACGCAGAAAATGAGAAAGCTTATAGAAGATCTTACTCATCTTGCCAGAGCAACGAGGGATACAAAAGGGAAAGAAAATGAGCAGGTTGATTTGAATGCTCTTTTAACAGAAGTACAGTTTGAACTTACTGCATTTATTGAAAGCAGAAAAGCAGAGATTATAATTCATGATACTTTACCGGTAATATGCTGTAGTAAGGAAAAAATCTCATCAGTATTTAAAAATATTATTGCAAACGGGATTAAATTTAATAAATCAGATAAACCACAGCTTCATATAAAACTTATGCAAAAAACCGGACTGGATCCCAATAAAATATGTGTATGTGTTGAGGATAATGGAATTGGAATTGAAAAAGAATATTATGATAAGGTTTTTGGTTTGTTTCAGAGGTTGCATGCTCAGGAAGAATATGAAGGAACAGGAGCAGGACTTGCTATCGTGAAAAAAATTCTTGAAAGATATAGTTGTGAGATATGGCTTGATTCTGAAGTTGGTAAAGGTAGCAGGTTTTACTTTACACTCCCTTTGGGCAAAAAAGATGCTTGAACTAATTAAAGCCAAAGAAAAGACAATAAACATTCTTCTTATAGAAGATAACCAAGACGATGTTTTTTTAATTGAAATGGCAGCAAAAGAGTGTAATATAAATGGCAGTTTTGTTATTGCAAATAATGGAAAAACTGCTCTTGTGATTCTTGAAGAGATAATGACCGGTAAAAGAAATCCTCCTGATATGATTCTGCTTGATGTAAATTTGCCTAAGGTAACAGGACTTGAAGTGCTAAAACATATAAAGAATGGAGAAACCACCTGCTCAATTCCAATTGTAGTTTTTACAAGTTCGGATTCTATGGCTGATATGAAATATTGTTATGAGAATGGTGCTGATTTGTTTATCCGGAAACCAAACAATATCAATGGTTTCAGAGAGATTATTCAGTACATAAAAAATTATTGTTTTGGAAATAGGTCCTTTTGAATTTAGTTTTAATCCCCTTTTAATATATGAGAGAAATTTAATATTGTAAGACCTGTCTTACATATAAATTTCTTTTGTTTTAGGACTTTTTAACTATTGATAGGGGATTTTAGACTCATTGCTATTCGTTTCTAATTTTAGATAGCAATAGGAATAAAAATAAAAAAATGGGTGATGCAATAACAGGGTTATTAAACCTTATTCACACAACAAGGGTGAATGATAAAGATAATGAAGTAACTCTTGGTGAAGCTCAGGAATATATAAAAGGTGCTTTTGATACAAATGGTGATGGCAGAATTGATGCTGCTGACAGATTTGATACTAGTGGAAATGGTGTAATTGATGCTGGTGATGATCCTACTAAAATAGATGATCTCAGAAAAATGGCAAATGCTGATCTGAGTACAGTTAGAGACCCGATTTTAAGAGAACAGTTAAAACAGGCTCAGGCAGCACTTAAGCTTGCCCTTCAGCAGACAAGCCCTGTTATGCCACCTCCAAAAATTGATTCAACAAATCATTTATTCCGTGATGAATTAATCAGAAATCCTTATGATCTTCCTGATGTCAATGAGACCAATAGATGGTCAGGGGTAAGAAAAGATTTCAAGGGGAAAGAAGTAACAATTAACAGAGATAAATCCAAAAAAATTGTTACAGACATAATAGATAAAAATCCTTCAGCTTCAGTAGATGAGAAAACACAAAAACTAGTATTTGAACTGTGGAGAAATGAAGATTATATAGCAGGACAGAGAAGACAGGTCTTTCGTGTGGAAGAAATGAAGGGTGTGCTTGATTACATGAATACCCTTCCTGGTGATGCTAATGATCCTTCTACGGAAAGAGGTAAATTCTCTGCTTCCTTTAAAAAGTCAATGGCTGATTATATAAATGATCCTAAAAATAATCTGGATCCTCAGTTTGTAATGGATTCTTTTATTCAGGTGCTTCAAAGCACTGATTTTTCGGCTGATAATGAGAGCAGAGAACTTGGACAGTTTATTAAAGATCTTACTGTTGGCATAGCTCAAAATTCTAATTATTTTAAAAATAAAACTGCAAACCCTGGAACTACAGATGTTGTTATTGGAAATTATGACAGCACCAAAGACGGAGGAATTTTTGGTTCACTTGCATTGATTAGAAAAAATGATGGTACTTTTACATTTGTTGAGCATCAGACTGCATCTCCAGTAAATAAAACAAGATATATTTTTACCGGCACTGCTCCTCCTGCTGCCTTACCACCTCCTGGTGGAGCTGGAGCGGGATCAGGAGTTCCACCCGCACCAGTACCGATACCAGTGCCAAAGCCACCGGTTGTAGTAACGCCAACGCCAGTGCCAAAGCCACCGGTTGTAGTAACGCCAACGCCAGTGCCAAAGCCACCAGTGGTAGTGACACCAGCAACATCACCAAATCCAAGGCAAGCTGAAATTGATAAAGCACTAAGTGTACTTAATGGATCGCCACTTGCAGGAAAGTTATATCCAGGAAGACAGGCTTATACCGGTGGTTATGGATTTATGAGTGACAAAAGAACAGGAAATCTATATTACCTAGCACCAGGTGCTCGCTATTGGAGATCATTTAGTCCAGCAGATGATGCTTTTTACCAGGCAAATGGAGTTTCAGGAAATGCAACAGTTACACTAACTACACCAGTGCCACCAAAGCCACCAGTTGTAGTAACACCAACACCAGTGCCAAAGCCACCAGTTGTAGTAACACCAACGCCAGTGCCAAAGCCACCAGTTGTAGTAACGCCAAAACCACCAGTTGTGGTAATTTCACCAAAGCCACCTGTAACAGGTGGAGGACCAAGTGGCGGAAGTCCAAAGCCCCCTGTAACAAATCAAAGCTCTGATGTGTTGTCTCTGGAGGATAGCGGTGATGTAAAATATCCATCTCTACATAGTGTTTTTACAAACCAGGTACAAACAAAAGGTTCAAGAGTTTCATATCCGGAATACCCACCTAGCAATCCCAGCAGTGGAGATCTGGCAAAATTTGTAAGATCAAAGAGAGCAGATTTTTATAGAGATTATAAATATGGCAGTGAATACTTTACAGAAATTGCACGTGAGGTAGCTAGAGGAAAAGGAAATATATCAATAGAAGATGCTGCACTTGCAGCAGATAAAGCTGTAAATAAAAGTTCTATTCCTCATAGTCCAAAATACAGACTATCTGCCGATCCAAATGCAAATCATTCAGAAGTAAAAGATTTTGAGGTACTCTTTGTAGTAGGCACGTATTACGGGGATACACAAAAAACCTGTTTCAGGCTGGATGGTGAGGTTACAAAAGATGCTGTAACTAATACCTACGGAGATAAATGTAAAAATTTTACTATCTTGGATGATCCAAACCAAGCTGAATTTGAAAAAGCTTTGCAAGCCAGGGCTGAAAGTGCAAAAAGAAATGGTAGAAAATTATATATTTTCTATAGTGGACATGGTTCGAACATTGGAGCACAAGCAGGAGTAGCTGCAAGAAACTCAGGAAAACAAGGAAGCAGGGAATTTGAATATGGACTTAGTAGATTTGGATTTAGAGTGCGTCCGACTGAGACATATATGAAAAATCTCTATAAGAAATATTTAAACGGTGTAGAAACAATTACAATAATTGATGCTTGCTACAGTGGTGCTGCAGTAACCGCAATAGACCCGGATGAACAAAGAAAATATTTTGGTTCACTTGCCTGAAGTGTCTATTTATAGATAATTGTCTATGTGTTGTTAAGCTAAGCGAAGAATGTTCCGGTGAGGAATATTCTGAACGATGAAACTCTACAAGCGAGCCAAGCGTTCGCACAAGGCGAGCGGTATAAAAAAGAGTTAAAGGAAAGATTTAGGTAATGAGTAAATTACTCTCTAAGCTTTTTGTGTGATTCATTCACCAAAAAGCGTCGTGACTCTACAAGCGAGCTGAGCGTTCGCGCAAAGCGAGCGGTATTAAGGATAGGTTAACCCTGAGAATTACCCCCAGAAGTATATATATTAATCATCTGGATGGTTTATGAATTCCTTTTAACTTACTTGTTTTTCGGGGTAAGAAAAAATTAACCACTTTTGTATTAAGACAGGAAAGTGTTTTTAATAAGAGTATAACGATGATCAGATTACATAAGTGGGTGGGAGTTTCATGAGCTGGTTAATGGCCGTGAAATGGTGAGATGAAATACAGGGGTTTTGATTAAAGCTTTTTATTTTAAGCCAATAAATCAGAACTAAATATAAATGGTAGATAGAACTGATCCAGCAATAGTACAGCTGCTTAATTTATCCAACTCAGCTTTTGGAAGGCCTGCTGGACCTGGCAGAACAGACAATGAACTTACAAGAGGTGAAGTAAGAAGATTTATTTCTCAAGACACCTTTAATACAAACAGAAATGATGTAATAGACCCTGCTGAAATTGCTGCAGGTACAGTCTTACAACAAATGACAACTATTGATCTTGCAACTGTTACAGGGCTTACTCCTGAAGAAATGACAAGACTTAGAAAAGCTCAAGAGTTATTAAGATCTGTTGTAACGGAAAGACTTGTGCCGCCAAATCCAATAAGGGGTACACCAAATGAGTTTGCTCCTTTGATAATTGATCCATATGAAATTTCTGAAGACTCTGCTAATAGATGGTCAAGAATGAGAGTTGGTTCTGCAGGTGGTGGTGGAAGGCCTCCCACACAAATAAACATAACAGCTATCTTAAACAGAATAAGGGCAGGCGCCGGCAATGTAAGTGCTTTGGTGGCTGATCTTTGGTCTAGTGAAGATTATATAGACGGTGTGCGTACAAAGGTATTTAGAATGGAGGAACTTGTAGCTGTTTTTAAATATATTCAGGAACTAAGGGCTACTAATCCAGGTGCTGCTGATGCATTTCAGCAGTCTTTCTTTAGGGAAATGGGTTTGTATTTAAATAGAGCAGATTCAGGACTTGATCCCCAATTTGTTTTGGATTCATTTTTGCACCTTATACAAAGCACTAATTTTGATGCTGGTATTGGTGGTGAAGACATGAAAAACTTTTTGAAGGGAGTTGTAAAGGGAATACTTGATAATGCAACTTTTTTTGCTGGAAAAACTGGCATAGTTGGGAATTATGATGGGACAAGAGATGGGGGTATTTTTGGCTCTTTAGCAGTTCAAAGAAACCCAGATGGATCAATTGTGTTTTTAGAACATGATCCATCAGACCCAACCAAAAGAACAACCTATCAAATAGTAGAAGGACCTGTAGCAGCAGGAGGGGCTAGTCTTACAGACAACCAGCTTTTTAATCAATTAAATGAAATTAAAGTGGTATTGAACGATCCGGCAAATCTTCGAAATCTATTAGCTGCTGTTCCTGATCAGAATTCTTATGATGTTGCTAAAGCTGCTTTAGATGCATATGCTGATTTACCTTCTATATCAGCTGTTATGAACAATCCGATAGCTCTCAATACATTAAAAGGACATTTGCAGACACTTCTTAATTTAGCAAATGGTAGAAACGAGAATTTGGCAAATAGGATTCGAACTTTAATTGGTCAACTTGAGAGCTATATAAGAACAATCCCAACTCCACCTCCAGCAAGATAAGGAGTTTAAACCATGCCAATAGATCGTAGCAATCCAGCAATTTTAAACCTACTAAGTTTAGTGGGTAATAGATCTGATGTTGGACAGGATGAAATAAAAAGGTATGTCTCATCAAACTTTGGCAATCTTGATAGAGATGGTGATTCATTTATAAGTAGTGAAGAAGCAAGAGGTACAGTTCTTGAGACAATGACTACAGTAGATTTAACGTCGGTAGACGGTTTAACTGATGATGAAAGGATAAGATTGCAGAGAGCACAAGAACTTTTAAGCTCAGTAATTACTCAAAGGCTTGTTCCACCTCCACCGGCAGGAGATGCGACACCGTCAGATGAAGCAAATCCTAGTGGAGAAACAACGACTACATCATCACTGACTGCATTCCAGATTAATCAAAGATTGCGTGATGCAGTACTTAGGATTCCAGGTGAAGAAGGGAGAGATTACATTGAAACTTATGTTCAAAGTTTATTTGCTGAGCATGTAAGGGAGCATGGGGAAAATATCGATCCAGCTTATGTTGATATGCTTGCTACAAGCTTGGTTTCATGTGCTAGCTATTATGGTTGCACTGATTCTATGACAGAACATATAAGATCAATGCGTGATCTTGCAAACAGAGTAAGAAGAGCTCAGGATAACCCAAACTATGGACATATTTTTACTATTACTCATCAAGAAGGCACTTGGAGGTCTAACCTTGATTACTACGTTTACGTTAATCAGAATGGGAGTATTAGAGTTCAGTTTGATCATCGAGGGGGGTTTGATGCTGAAAGTGGAGATATAACGGGATATGGATTTGAAAGTGAGTCTCAAGTAAACTTTACGCGAAGTATGCTAGAAGCTAGAACCTGGGAGCAGTTAGATGAAGCTCTAAGATCGGTAGGGTCTGGAGAGTTTATTAATGTATATTGATGCTGCACAATTTTTGCTTAGGGAGAGTAAGTGATATAGAAAGGAAAAAATATAACCATGCCAATAGATAGAAGCAACCCAGCAATTTTAAATCTACTAAGTTTAGTAGGTAGTAGAGCTGATGTTAGTCAGGATGAAATAAGAAGATATGTTGCATCTAATTTTCGTTCACTAGATAGAAACTCTGATTCATTTATAAGTAGTGAAGAAATGGGAGGAACAGTTCTTGAGACAATGACAACAGTTGATTTAGCTTCAGTTACAGGTCTTACTGATGATGAAAAAGCAAGATTGCAAAGAGCTCAGGCACTTTTGAGAACTATTGTTAGAGAAAGATTAACCCCGCCCCCACCTACAACCACACCACCTCCTGTAACGCCAACACCACCTCCTGTAACACCAACACCGCCTCCTGTAACACCGACACCGCCTCCTGTAACACCACCAACACCGCCTCCTCCTACTATAAGTACTAGTAGCGGGTCCCCAACAATAGCTCCAAGACCCACTACTGGAAGAGTGACTATAGGTAGAATACCAGGCTTAGGAAGTCAGGTGATGACTAATGTAAGTGCACCCGGTTATGGTTTATTTGGTGGTCCTGGAAGTGGAAGGATGCCTATTAACGGTTCAAGAGTTGTGCAAAGATTGTGGATAAATACAGATGGCACAATTCAAGTAGCTAATGATACTGTTACAGGGACATATCGCATTACTGTTGATGGACAAAATTATTATATTAGAGTTGAATAAAAGGACAGAAATTTTAAATGCCACCATTTAATATAAACCAACCCCAGCCTGCACCACGACCAGTGCTGAATGATAACCATAGAAGGGTTTTGAATGCTCTTAGAGACGGTGGAGCATTAAATGGTAATGCACTGAATGTTGCTACAACCAGGCAAATATTAATAGACAATGTTGATCAGTTCGTAGGTGCTGGAAGTGTTGGGAATAGAAATAACATTCTTGATGCAAATGAAATAACATTTCTGCGAGATTTAATAAATGTTAATGCAGGTGATGAGTTTGTAGCACTTCAGCAGGCATTATCAAATAGTGCAAGACAGCTTGGAATAGTTACGACTACACCTGCTACAAATGAAGGAGCAGTTAATGATGCAGTTAGAACTGATGTTCCTGATGTTAACAGACTTGCTGGCAGACTTCCTGGTGGACCACAAACAGTGAGCCAGATAGAAAATGGAATGCAAAGATGGAGACTTAGAAATGTAGGAAATACATTTAGCCTTCCTAGCGGAGGATTAGCTCGTGCTGCACAAAGAGCACTTCAGTCATCCAGATTAGCTGATAATGATCCAAAACTTCAGGGGCTTGAAGGTAACAGAAGAGATCTAAGAAAAATACTTCACTCATTCTGGAACAATGATAGAAGAGGTATTAAATTTTTAAGTATCCAGGAAATAGGAGCAATAAGGCAATGGGCAATGACTGCATACGGAGCTGAAAATATAGGTCAATTCCAGCAGGACTTTAATGAACTTTTTGCAAAAAGTGTAAGGGAAGACACACCATTCAGTATGGATCTTATGGCAAGACAATGGACACAAGCATCAGGCAGCAGTGCATTTTTAGGACAGAATGGATCAGGATTCAGGGGCTTCTTTGATAATTTTGGACAAAGTATTGGAAGTGCAGTAATAACAGAAAGAGGATTAAGACCCGGAGATATTATTGCTGCCTATAATGGACAGTCTGAACATCCTGGTTTTGATAATGTAATTTTAAAAGTTGGTGCTGATGGAAGAACAGTAGAGATTCAAAGATCCATATCACCTCATGGAGACACTAGAAAAATTGGTTATGTTTTTGAAGAAGGAGAAGGAAATATTGATGTACCTCCTGGCGGAGCATTTGGAGGGGTGGGAGAACCTGGTGCTCAAAATCCAATAACCCGATTACATAGAGAACTAACAGAAGCAAATATCGAAGGGCTTAATGAACTTATAGGCAGATTACCTGATTTTGCAAGTACAAGTATTGGCGATATGACTATTGATCAACTCAGAGCCCTCGAAAGCCTTCTTGCAGATTTAAATAATTCTCCTCAAACTCCTGAGCGAATAAAAACAAACATAAGAAGACTACAAGGAATAATTCAAGGACGAATAAGAACTCTATCATCGCCAACATCATCTGAACCGTCTTCTTCAAGAGCAACTGAAATTGCTGAAGCGCAAAGGGTTCTAGATAGATTGCCACCTGGAGCAAGAAGATTATTTCCGGGAAGACAAATCTACACTGGTAACTATGGATTTATGAGTGATATGAATACAGGCAATCAATATTACCTCGCACCAGGTGCTCGCTATTGGAGAGCATTTGATCCTGAGGATAATGGTTCTTATCAAGCAGCTGGGGTTTCAGGTACTGCAACAGTTACACCTGTCCCTTTACCTGGCACAAGAAGAGTAGCAGGTATTGCTGGTGTTAATCCGCCTAGAAGGACTGTAGGGGCTGATTATAGTCCGACTGCTGTTGGTGCAACAACCATTACAACTGAACCACTTTCGACAACAGAAGTAAATGCTGACAGTAATTTATATATAAGAATACCAAATCAATATGCAGAGACTGTAGCAGGCAGAGCGGGTAACGTAGTTGCAGTAGGAATAGATAGCAGCGGAAGAATAATTATAGGAAATCCAAGATTAATGAATACATCTAGAAGTGACTTTCCGGAAAGGTATGAGAATAGCGATGTTGCTCTAAGGCTTTTAGAAGCCAGTGGTATAAGAGTTACACCTGTATTTAGTGGCGGAGTATGGTCTATTAAGGTTGACTTCTTTAGCCCAGGGGCTACTGGTAATGAATTCTCTATGCAGTATAGAAATGAGCCAGGAAGACATCGTGAATTACCATTAAGGATAAGAGAGTAAGAATTTGGTATTTGATTAGTGTTTAAGTTAAAGATAATTCCCATGTTTTGATACCTGGGAACATGTTAATCTTCTTATCTTCTTTTTTTAAGAGGGAGATTAAAAACCATGATGCAAGGAACAAAAACACTAATTCTTGACTGGACATCAGCGCTTCAGTCAGCTTTAACTACACTTTTGGATAAAATATTTTATATATTGCCTAATATAATTGGAGCAATTTTAATACTGATTGTTGGTTCATTGATTGCAATGATGATTGCCGGGGTTGTTGAAAGCGGAATTAAGAAGTTAAAAATTGATTCTGCTTTAGAAAAAACAATTTTTCACCCAATCTCACAAAATCTGGGCATTAAAATAAATACTTCGAAAGTGTTTGGTGAGCTTGTGCAGTGGTTTATTTTAATCGTTGTATTTATAGCAGCAGCAGATGTTGCAAAGCTAACCCAGGTAACTGACTTCTTTAATGAGGTTCTTTTTTATCTGCCAAATGTTTTTGTTGCAGTATTAATTCTTGTGGTTGCATCTTTGCTTGCAACATTTGTTTCAAATATGGTTGGCACCTTAGTAAAAGATGATCTTGGATATTTCTCGGGACTTGCCAAAGTTGCCATATATACATTTGGTATATTGGCATCACTGCATCAGTTGCAGATTTCAAGACCACTTGTAGAGATACTATTTACGGGTATTGTGGCTACATGTGTTCTTTCCTTTGGTCTTGGCGGCAAGGATGTAGCTGCAGATATTACGAAAAAGATATACGAAGATTTTCGTAGCAGAAAGAAAAAGTAAAAATACCAGATTAAATTTTTATAAAATCTGCCTCAATCTGTTTTATTGCAGATAGAATTGTAAGTCCTGCAATGATGCATGTTATTTGAGGTATTTTATTAAATGAGAACTGACGGACTGACACAGGCAGGTGCATTTTTAGTTGAAAGAAGCCATGCACTGCAATTAATTCAGAGAGAAGCAAATGCAAGATCACATGGAAGAGTAAGAGGACTTTCAGTAGAAGCTTGTGAAAAAAGCGGAGCTGTAATTTTAAAAGGAAGAACAGATACATATCATGTTAAGCAGCTTGCCCAGCATGGGGTATTTGATTTACTGGCAAGGCAGGATGTTATCCGTGCTTTAAATATTGGTGATGCGCCAAGACTTGTTAATGATGTAGAGGTTGCATAAAACTGGACCCAATCGGGATCGAACCGACGACCTATTGCATGCCTGTTTTTTATATCGCTCCGGGCTTAAGCCCTTCGCGTTCCTTCTGCCAATTTTTAATGTTGGACCGGCACTGCCGAGTAAATCGGACAGTGCCTATATATCCTTTTTCATGAGCTTTCAGTATTTACGACGCACTTGCAGAACTTTTTAATGAAGAAAGAAACTTAAAAAAACTATGGACCTAAGGAGACTTGAACTCCTGACCCCTTGCATGCCATGCAAGTGCTCTACCAACTGAGCTATAGGCCCTTTCTTTTTTATACCGCTCGTTTCGCACGAATGCTCAACTCGCTTGTATAGTTACGTCGCTCAGAATATTCCTCACCGGAACATTCTTCGCTTAAATTATTTTTTAGCATATATTGAAGTTTTCACGAAAGGGTGAGCAGTGGTATGACACCTGAGCGACGAAGGGTCCGTCAGTTCTCGGATAGAGGAGCGAAGGTGCATATCCTGCGAACCCAGCGAAAACTCCATAAAGAATATGTCCTCAATATTATAGCCTACTTTATACTTGCTGCTTTTGTTAATTCTTCTACACCTTTAAAAAATAAATTGTTTTCTGTAACCTGACTTACTAAATGATCCCTTAGCCAAGTGCCTTCCTTTGCAAAAATATATTTTTGTATAAATGGTATTAAGGCTTTTATTACATTGAATCCAGGATCAAGCGTGTGTCCTACTCCTTCAAGTGTAAGCAATGCTCTTATTATAAGTGCAAACTCTACAGGGATTCTGAATGGATACTCATATACAATGTTTGCAAGTGCTTCAATAATTTCCTTAAAGTTTGTTGATATATTCCCATTATGCCCAAAACGCTCATCATAAATGGGTTTTAAAACATTGGCAAGCTCTTCTTTCCTGCTGAAGTCTTTGTCCAGAATACCCATTGAAATAAAGCAATTTATAACGCCAACATAATCCCTATTCATTAATTTCAATAAGGTGTTAACGAGCTTTACCTGAAGATCTTTTGAAACATAACCAACCATGCCAAAATCAAAAAATGCAAGCCTGCCATCAGGCATAATCCTTAGATTTCCGGCATGAGGATCTGCATGAAAGAATCCGTCTGTAAGTAACTGTTTTAAATATACATTGCATCCTTCTTTTGTTATTTGTTTAAGGCTGAGCCCTGCATTAAGTATCTTTTCTTTTTCACTTATCTTAAAACCATGAATATGTTCCAGGGTAATTACCCTTTTTGTGGTGTATTGCCAGTAAACTTTAGGTACATGAACCTGATAAAAACCTTTGAAATTCTTTCTGAATAAATCACAGCTTTTACCCTCTTTTATATAATCAATTTCTTCATTAATTACCCTTAAAAATTCATCCAATAATTCACAATAATCATTTCCCCTGCTAATTTCAGGGTATTTTGCTGCTTCTTTTGCAATTGCTTTGAGAATAAAAACATCTCTTTCAATTATTTCTTTCAGATTTGGTCTCTGAACTTTTATTATTACATCCCTATCTGAATCGATTAATTTAGCTCTGTAAACCTGACCCAGACTTGCAGATGCTATTGGATATGAATCTATCTCTGAGAAAATACTGTGAGCTGGTCTGTTAAGTTCTGAGTTTATGATTTCAAATGCCAGTGAACTATCAAAAGGAGGCACTTCATCCAGAAGTTTTGCAAGCTCTTTCATATACGTAAGCGGTATTATATCTGCTCTTGTTGCCAGTATCTGCCCTAGTTTTATAAAAGTGCTTCCAAATGAAATTATTTTTTCAAGCAACCATTTTGCTTTTCTTTTATCCCTTTCAGCTGGGGGAAATTCTAAAAAAGGGTCATATTTTTTTAGCAATGAGAGTAGGAATGATTGTTTTGATGTTTGGTTATTTTGTAAAATATAGACATATATCTGTACTCCAAAAAGCATTATCGAAAATAATCGCTTTAAACCACTTAGTCTATAAGACTTAAATACCTCAGTAGTTATTAAACAGAAACTTTTTATAATTTCAAAAATCATAAATTTTGAAAAGTTACATTCTGCCAAAACTTGCTGTCGGATGGCTGTATTCAATAGCCTGATATGGACAGCCAATGGTACAAGCCCCGCATTCAAGGCAGTTTTCATAATTGATATAGAGCTTCTTGTCAATCTCTGACCAGTGAAAAACATTTGCTGGACAGAATTTTGTGCATTCTTTTCCTGTGCAACCTGCACAGATTGCAGCATTTGTTTTTATGTGTGATTCAGTATTTGGTTTGAAAGGAACAAAATAAAGCTTATCTTCAATTTTTTTAAGTGTTTTTTGCATGGTTTTTAATTTACTGTAAGTGCTATATTACTCAGATTTTCCAGCACTTTTCTGTCATTTTTGTCCTCAAAGTCATTATAAAATAATATACCAAGCTCATTTGGTGATTTTTGAAAAGGCAAAACCCCTTCTGCATGGACTCGATTATCATTTATAAAGTCATTGTACTCTTTATTTTCTCTTAGTTTTGATTCATACATAGAGAGTGATTTTTCCGAATAATCATTTTTTCCTCTGGCTTCAATAACTGTTTCTGCTGCTATCTTTCCTGAGATTGCTGCCAGGAGAGAGATATCCCACTTAAAATGATTCACAAACATTGCTGCTCCACCTGCTACCAGGCAGTTGTCGGAATAAAGTTTTACTTTGTTTGCTCTTTTTGAATATTTTAGCGGTGCAGGCATTATATAAGAGCTATATGTTTTGGTTGTACCATTACTAATAAATGGACTAATCCCAGGATGAGTTTTAATTTTTTCATGATAGTCATTTATATTTATGCTGTTTTTTATGGAGTCAGAAAGAAGAATGCCTGAGCTGATCGTTACAGAAGACTTGTTTGTATGCATGTAGTTGATACCAGGGATTTCAATAAATGAATGAGTAAATATCTTTGCTGTGAGACCTTTGTTATTCTGAAGATTAAACCTCTCTTCAATTGCTTCAGAAGGTATTTCAATAGTTTCTTCTACGAAAAGAAAAGTTTCTTCCGGTGAAAGCTCGCCTGATTTTAAACCTGCCTGTTTTGAAAGAATAGAATTAGCCCCTTCACAAATAATAATGACATCAGCGTAGTGTTCACTGTCATCGGTTTTAATTCCTTTTATTTTTCCATTTTCAAGAATCAGTTCTCTTCCAATGGTTTCATAAAAAATCTGAATGCCTTTGCTTTCTAATATATCTGTCAATGCTTTGTTAAATAATTCTCTTTTTATGCAAAGGTGATTATTGTTCTGGTTGCTTATGCAGGAAAACGAACCTTCTTTTAAGAAATATGCCCTATAATCTGTTATCTCCCTCTCAATAGCTAGGGTCTGATTTTTAATAAAACCACCAAAAATTTCTTCATAGAATTGTATGTTTATAATACTGCTGTAAAATGATTTTTTTTTGTTTTTTGCATCTTTCTCAATTATAGATGCTTTGATTCCATTGTCTGAGAATACCTTAGCTGCTAGTAGCCCGCTTGGTCCTGCACCTATAATTAATACTTCAGATTTATTTTTTTTCGACATAAATTTGTCATGTTTAATAATACCTTATCGCTTAAGGATAGACCATACAGTTAAAAAAAAGCTAGAATGAATTAGATGAGTGTTCAGAAGAAGAAAAGTTTTTTATCAAATGAACAATTCTCAAGAATTCTTGTGGGTTTAATTGTCTTTCTTGCAGTATGCCTTGCATTATATTTTGGTGGTTGGGTATTAACCTTAATATTGCTTTTTGTATTCTGGCAGGTAAATACAGAGTTTATAAATATAGTTCGTACTAAAGGAATAAATCCTTCAAACAAATGGATTAGGTTCGTCAGCATGCTTTTTTTTATAGTTGCAACGTTACCCTCATTTGGTTTATCTAAATTACTTCCAATAAAACTTTTTATATTTGTTTTTATATTTGGTGTAATAGGGTGTTTTTTCAGACTGATTTTCCGTGGTGGCAAAAAAGATCCAATTGCTTCTATATCTGATATTGGGGCTTCTGTTCTGGGTTTTGTTTATACCGGACTTTTGCCAAGCTTTCTTATACTCCTTAGGGAAGCAGGTTTTGCATATGCTTTTATTGCAATAGTAAGTACTGCTTTTTGTGATGTTGGTGCTTATTATGGAGGGAGAATTTTTGGAAGAACTGCACTTAAACCGGAAATAAGTCCTAAAAAAACATTTGAGGGTGCAGTTAGCGGATTTATTTCAAGTATGGCTATATCTGTTGTATTAGTTTTTTTATTCAAAGAGAGTTTTAATAACCAAATAATTCATGGTTTTATAATTGGAATTTTTGCTGGTATATTCAGTCAGTTTGGTGATTTTTTTGAATCGCTTTTAAAACGGGATGCTGGTTTAAAAGATTCAGGGAAGGTTTTACTTTCTCATGGTGGGATACTTGACAGAATTGATAGCTATATATTTGTTATATGGGCAATTTATTTTTATGTGAGCTGGATAATTCTTGGAGAGTTTACGTTTTAAATATAAATTTGTTTTTGAATATAGATTTATTACTGCTTAGCTAGAGTAACATGTCAAATTGAACTATTTATACGATAAGATTTTATCCGATTTATTCGGTAAAATTTGAATGATGTGACAAAAGGTAGACCGTAAGGACATTGCAAAGCCCGACAAGCGAAGAATGAGCAAGGAGGGCGGATAGACAAAATTTTAAGCTTTTCCGCTTGCAGAAGCCTCAACAAAACTGCCGAGTTTTTCTCCGAAAGTTTTAAGTGCAGGTGATATATCGGTATCTTTAATTCTTACGTCAATTAATGTAAATGTATCAGTAGTGCTTTTTGCTGTTTTAAGAGCATTTTTAAAGTCTCCCACTGTTCTTACTGAGATGCCTTTTCCGCCCATAATCTCAGCCATTTTTGCATAATCCATTGTTGGAATCTTATGTTCCTGCATTGTTGCTGGTGGCTCACAGTAGCGGAGAGTAGCATAGATTCCATTATTAAGAAGTATTATTATTGGATTCAGTTTTAATTTTGCTACAGTAATAAGTTCAAGCCCTGTCATTTGAAAAGCCCCGTCGCCTACCATTACTAACGGACGACGCGCAGGTTCTGCAATTTGTGCACCAACAGCACCAGGAATTGCAAAACCCATACTCAAATAATATGCTGGTGAGAGAAAGGTTGATGCACCGCGCATTTGTAATTCCTGTCCTGCAAAAAGACAGTCGCCTACATCACAAATTACTCTGTAACCTTTATCTATAAAGTCATTTGTTAATGACATAAGTGCTTTTATAGTAATCTGGTCTTCATCCTTTCCTGTTGGGTAATTAGGGATCTGTATTCTTGGGAAATTTAAATCATGCATTTTAACATCTGTCCTCTCCAGAAGCCCTTTCATAAACAGATCTAATGATAGTTGAGGGTGAAAATGGTTTTTAATTTTTAGCCCGTCAATATTAGCTACTACAGCATCATCAGGAGAAAATTTTGCTGTAAACATCCCAAGATTTATATCACTTAGAATCACTCCCAGCATAAGTCTGAAGTCGGAATTATGGATATATTCTGCAACTTTTGAATTGCTTAGTTGTCCGAAATAAACTCCCATTGCAAGAGGGTGTTCTTCAGGAAATATTGATTTTCCAAGAATTGTTGAAGCAACAGGTATATTTACTTTTTCTGCAAAAGTAATAAGTTCATTCTGGAGTCCGAGTCTTGCAAGTTCTGCATCTGCAATTATTACAGGATTTTTTGCATTATTTAACAGGCTGACAATTTCATCAAGTGCTTTGTTTAATGCTTTGCTATCCACAGTTTTTTTTGGTAGTATGAACGGTTCTTCCTCGACTTCAATTTCACTCATATCTCTTGGGATTTCAATATAGACTGGTCTTTTGAGGGTAACAGCAGTACTTAGTGCTCTATCAATTTCTCTTACAGCAGTTAATGGGTTATCAATTATTATGCTGAGAGCAGTAATTTCACTCATTACTCTCTGGTGTGTTTCATAAGTTCTTACTTTATGGTGAAGGTTGGTGTATTTTCTTCTTTCATTAACGCCAGGTCCGCCACTTATAATGACCAGTGGTGAACATTCAGCATATGCCTGTCCGACAGCATTCACTACGTTTAATGTACCAACCCCATAACTTACAAGTGCAGCACCAAGTCCGCGAATTCTGGAATATGCATCTGCAGCATAACCTACGGAGGGTTCATGAGTCATCAATACTGGTTTTAAAGGACTATTATTCAACCTGTGAAAATGCAGGTGTACTGATTCCCCTGCAATCCCAAACATATGATCAACACCATGAGCTTTAAGTCTGTTGTATAAAAAATCAATTAGCTTTGTCATAGTGTTTACCTCTCTAGCTAGTTTCATTATAACGTTCTGTTTTATGCCATTTACCTTTTGTTCTGCTGAACAACACTTTTCTTGCAGTTACAAGAACAATTAAAGGCCATACACTAAGGAGATATAGATTTGTTTCAAGAGCACGTTTTATGCTGGTTCTCCATGAAAATTTTCTGTAAATCCTGATCCCGAATATAAGATTTACCCATGTAATTATCCAGATGGAAAAAGAAATTAACATCAGGCTTGTTAGGTGGGTTTGCTGATCTTTTAAATACCTCACTATTTCAGAAACTATGTCCAGGAATATCCAGATTGGAACTGCAAACTGACTTAAAAAGACAAATGAATCAAATTGTTGTGATAAAGAGGTTTCTTTTGCTACTCCAAAAATTTTAGGTAAATTTACCAGATATCTTCTGAGACTACCTTCAGCCCACCTTCGTCTCTGAAGTACTAGTGAGCGAAAATTTACAGGTGCCTGCTCAAGTGTTATAGCTTCAGGACAAAATCTTATTTTATAACCAGAAACAATTAATCTTGTAGAAAGTTCTAAATCCTCAGTAAGTGCTTCTTCATCCCACATGCCTACTCTTTTTAAAATATCCCTTTTTAATATCTGTCCATTACCTCTAAGTTCTACATTTCCTTCGATAACATCCTTTCCGCATTGCAGGTAGTTATCCAGACAGTATTCATTCTCCTGAAGCTTTGTTAGATAGTTTACATTTGGGTTAGAAACTCTTTTTTGTGACTGAACTGCACAAGTCATAGGATCTTCAAGATAAGGAACCATTTTAAGAAGAAAATCTTTTTCAATTTTTGCATCTGCATCAAATATGGCTATTAAATTACTATTTGACTGGTTGATTGCAAAATTCAGAGCTGCTGCTTTTCCTGTACTGTTGTTGTTCATTCTATGAAATGCTTTTATTTTCTTTGGGTAAAGAGAAGCGTATTTATCCAATATTTCTTTCGTGGAGTCAGTTGAACGATCATTAACAATGTATATATGAAAATCAGGATAATTTAATTCAAGGAGATTTTCAATGGTGGATGAAATTACTTTTTCTTCATTATGTACTGCAACCAATATATCTATAGAAGGGTATTGGCTGATTACAGGAATCTGATCTGAAGATGTTTCAAATTTTGTTTTAAAAAAACCTTTTCTTCTTTGTGCAATAGCAAGCCAGATAGTGTGAACAAGCATTGCCAGGATAAATACTATTACTGCATATAATACAAGTGGTTTTGGCAGGTAATACAATGCTTTATCGGGAAGAAACTCCTCTAAAAGCTTTATCAATGCCCATGTGCCTATAATTAAACCTGCTAAAAATGCCCTGTCATAAAACATCAGTTTACTTTTTTGCCTTCAGCCTTGACTTTAAATTTGTCAAATCATCTCCAGCTAAAATAGTAACATCAGCTTCAGGTGGACCCAGATTTTCTATTAATATGTCTCCATGATTACCAAGGTCGTATTTAAGCTGCAGAGCAACTTCAGGGTTTGCCTTTTGTGCATATATTTTTGTAGTTTTTGATGTTGCTTCACTATCCTGCGGTCCCAGAACTGTATATCCATATTCCCTTAATATATTAGCTACTTTTGTACCAAGCCACCTGTCTTTTCTTGATCCATTAAAAACCGATATCTTTAACTGTTTTGGATTTACTCTTACAAACCTAAAGAAACCTTTTTGATTATATTCTTTGTCATAAAAAAGTTTTTTTACCAATTTTTGAATCTCTTTTTTGTTTGGTATCCAGTAACTTACCTGATTGTGCTGACCAAAATCTCCTGGAAGAATTACAGTGACATGTTTGTTGAGTGGAACATTTCTTACAAAGTTTGCAATTTTAATTATTTCTGTTGGCTTGAGATCTGTAAGAATAGTCTTTCTGTAAATAGAAACAATTTCTGGAAGCTTAGTAAAAATTACAGGATCAAGTAGTTTTTTTGAAAGTGCTCTCATGAATGCCTGTTGACGTTGGATTCTTCCTATATCTCCAAGCATATCGTGTCTGAATCTTAAAAATCCTTCTACCTGTTTTCCGTTCAGAGTCTGCCTGCCTGAGCGTAAATCAATATGAAGCATAGCTGTGTAGTCATGATATTCCATTCTCTGGGGCACATCAATTTTAATTCCTCCGAGTTCATCAATAACCTGGTTTATGCCCTGTACATTTACAATAACAAAATTATCAATGTGAATTCCTAGTAATCTTTCAAGATACTTTCTGGTGAAGGTGGGTCCGCTAATGGTATTAAGATAGTTTATTTTTTCTGCACCATGACCAGGGATTTTTATTTTTGTATCCCGTGGAATGTTTAATACATTAAAAGTGTTTTTAATAGGATTACAATGAACAATTACAATTGCATCAGAACGGCCTTTCCATAAAAGCTTTCCATTGGCTGTATCTGGAAATATTTCATCACAGCCAAGGATGGCTATATTTGTTTTTTTTGTCAGGCTCAGTAATCTAAGCTCGCTTGGAACAAGATTTGGATTATAAATGTTCAGGGATATTAGTGTTAAAATAAATCCCAATGACAGCAGAACCAGATTGAAAGTAAAAGATGGTTTATCTTTAGTTCTTCTGTTGTTTAATATTCTTGGGTATCTTTCAAAACTCACGATAATTTACATTTTAATAACAGCAGGAACTAAATAATTTATCACAACATCATAAGTAAGACAGATTGCAGATAATTCATGCTGTTAGGATAGTTTTAATATTTAAATTTGTGGAATACAATATTGCATTTTCAAGTTCTGGAGTAAGGTTTGCAGCGCATATAGGTGTACTTGCCTATATACAGGACAACAATATAAAAATTAAAAATTATTCAGGGAGCTCTGGTGGTGCAGCAGTTGCAGCATGGGGAGCAAATAATCTTCCTGCCAGAGAACTGCTTGAACTGACACTAAAATTTGGACACCCGAAATATTTTGTCAAACCATCAGTTTATCCCGGGGGTATTTTGGATCACAGTTCTTTTGGTGAGACAATTGCAGGATACTGTAAACCTCAGGATAATCTATGGATAGTTACCTTTAATGTTCTGAAAATGCAAAAGGAAATATGGACTGGGGAAGGATTTAATTTGTCAAAAATTCTTACTGCAACAACATGTATCCCCGGACTTTTCAGACCTGTAATGTATTCAAACGGTCTTCATATAGACGGGATATTTGCCAGGTTTTGTCCTGATGATTTGTGGGATGAAGGCATGACCATATCTGTTCAGCTAAAGTCCGGGAAGAAAACAAAATGCAGATATCCTTTTCATTCTTTTATTCATGAAGTGGAGAAAGCCACTATTAATTTTTTATATGATATGCAGACGAAAGAATCACAGCAGTATGAAATAATACATATACAGCCTGATGTAAGCTCAATTGCACAAATGGATCTTTTTCTGGTTAAACCGGATGATCATCTTGAACTGTTTGAAAAAGGGTATGAATCAGCAAAGCAAGCTTTTATCCTAAAGAACAATCATTCACTTTTAGCTTTACAAGCCAGCTAAGTTTTCGCTGAGTTCGCAGGGTATGCACCTTCGCTCCTCTATCTAAGAACTGACGGACCCTTCGTCGCTCAGCTGTCATACTACTGCTCACTCTTTTGCGAAAACTTTAATATATGCTAAAAAACAATCTAAGCGAAGAATGTTCCGGTAAGGAATATTCTGAGCGACGTAACTATATAAGCGAGCTGAGTATTTAGATCCTTGGATGTGCTTACACAAAAGCGAATATGCGACGAGCCGTTATCAAGAATAAAAAAAATAAACCCCGTAGGGGGTACGGGGTTTTGGGCTAGGTAACTTGTGAATGATGCTATATTACCGGTAAGGTGTTAAAACCAGGTAATAACAATGCCCTATAGGATGTAAATTGCTTTTAAATCTTTTTAGCGATAACCCGGAATTATTAATAGCTAGCCAGCTTTTTTCTTTGAACCTTGTGCGGGTATTTGTTTTAAGAGTTTCAGAAGTTTTTCATAAGTAAATTTCTGCTCAACTATTTTTTTGACAAAGTTTTCATTATCGATTAAATCTATCCTGCCTACTGCATTTAAAGCTTTTATAAGAAGCTTCTTTCTGTCTTCCTGTGTCATTGAATCTACAAGGAGGTTAACCATCTCGGAATATTTGGATACCTGGTGTGATTTAAAATAATTTAAAATTGATTGGATATCCTGTTGTTCTTTTCCTACTCCATACACTCCTTCATATGCAAAACTAGCTGCATTTTTGAATGCTGTTTCAGGATCTTTATTTGATTGTTCCAGTAATCCTACTACTACTGAACCAAAATCTTCTTTTAGTACTTTAAAGTACTGAACAAGCTCTCTATATGTTTTTAGCTCTGAAACAGTCATTAATCTAAGCACATTTCTTGCATCGTCACCTTCACCTATTGCAACTAACGCTCTTACAATTACAAGTCTTTGTTCTTTGTGAAGAAGTCCATTTTTAATATCATCTTCTGTTGCGTCTGCATAAAGTGACTTTTCTGCATTTGTTAATTTTCTACCAAGCACTTCATATACAGGATCCCCGGATTCTTTTCTTTTCATTGTTGTTGCATCGGGTTCTTCATCAGCATCAGCTGGTCCTGCATCATCATCTCCGTCATCATTTAGCTCTAATTCTCTTTCCATCTCATGTCCGTTTTTAGCGTTACCTCCAGGGGAATCCTCCTGTGCAAATGATGCAAATGAACAGTTAAAAACAAGACACAGTATAACTGTGAACAGAATATGTATTAGAAAAGTTTTCTTTAACTTTTTCATCCCGCTTCTTTACCTGATTTCATGGACTATTCCTAGTTTTTGCCATGATTTCTTGATTATTTCCAGAGTCATGGTTTCATGTCCCTAGCTATAATTTGTGAAAAAAAGCGGGTTTATTCTAATAGCTTTCCCTAATACTTTCTTATATTCTTTTAAGAAATTACTGTCAGACCCCTAGGGTAAACCCTTAGTTGCCAGTTGTTTCTAAACCAGAAAGTTTAGATATCCACTATATGGATTAAACTATTGTCAAATGTCCCTAAAGACACTTTCTGACTTGTTTTTCCTAGGGATCTTATTATGTAGAACTATTCTTTTTCCGGCCGTGTTTTTACTCAGGTGGCTCGCTCATAATGAGACTCACCACCTTTCCATAGTGTACTTGGTAAACTAACTTTAACTTTTTACAGGTTTTACCGAACAAGTCGGGCAAAACCTTTTTCAATTAGTCGTTATACTCCTTGTTATTAGGTAGATGAGTAGTTGTTTAATTATTAATTATGCTACAAAGTAATCTCTTTTTTTATGCCGCTTCCCTCGTGCGAACACTCGGCTCGCTTGTGGAGTTTCGCTGCTCAGGATATTCCTAACCGGAACATCCTTCGCTTTAAAAATAACCTAAGCAAGGGAATTAAATTATGCTACAAAGTAATCTCTTAAATTTTCGCATGCGCCTGGCTGGCGAAGTTTTTTGAGGGCCCTGAATTCAAGTTGTCTAACTCTTTCCCTTGTAACCCCTAGAATTTTTCCTACTTCTTCAAGGGTCCTTTCATGACCGCAGTCAAGACCAAATCTGAGCCTGATTACTGAAGCCTCTTTTAGGGTTAAGCATTTTAAAGCCTGGTTTATATTAATTCCAAGCAGGCTTCCGTTTGCTAGTTGTTCTGGTGAAAAGTTTTCATTATCACTTATGAAATCTTCCAGGTCTCCCTCTTCTTCTGAATTAACAGGGGAGTTTAGTGAAACCGGGGCTTCCATTATATGGATTATTTCCTTTACTTTTGAAACATCGATATCTATTTCTTTTGCAAGATCTTCTTCTGATGGAGCCTGTCCGGATTTTTCTGTTAGCCTTTTTATTGCTTTCTTTAATTTGCTCAGCATTTCAACCATATGGACAGGTATCCTGATTGTCCTTGATTTATCAGAGAGAGATCTAGTTATTGCCTGTCTTATCCACCATGTGGCATAGGTTGAGAATTTGTAACCTCTTTCAGGGTCAAATTTTTCCACTGCTTTCATTAGTCCCAGATTGCCTTCCTGAATCAGATCAAGGAATGACATTCCGCGGTTCAAATATTTTTTTGCAATTGATACAACAAGCCTGAGATTATGCCTAATTAGTTCCTGTTTTGCTTTCGGGTCACCACATTTTGCCTTTCTGGCAATCTCCAGTTCAGTCTTTTGTTTTAATACATCCACCTTACCAATTTCTCTCAGGTAAATTTTTACAAGATCATCAGTGAATGTTGTTTCTGCTTGAATTCCAGGAACTTCACTAGCTTCACCAATCTCATTATCATTTGACTCAATAATTTCTTCATCTGAGTTTTGAATTCTTCTAGTTTCAAATCCTCTTTTTTTGACTCCCCCGCTTATTACCATTTTTTTCTCCTTTAATGTTCAGAATCAGTAAATTATTTAGGTGTCTAAGTTCGTGACTCTGTAATGTATAAAAAGAGGTTAAGATGTCAAATTTGATAGAGGTTAAAAGGAAATATCTTAACCTTTGAGAAATTTAATAATTCAATAACTATAAATTCTGGAATTTACTTAAAAAACCAGAATTTTCTTTTCTTTTCAGTTTTTATTAGGTTGTTTTCAGGTTCTTCATTAGACAGTGGTCTTAACTTGTCTGAGGTGGTCTGTCTAATTAGCTGGTTTAGAAGTACGTCCTTATAGTCGAGTTCTTTTGACTTAAGATCTAGAGTTTCACTTTGTTCCTTTAATAGCCTTTCTGCTTCATCCAGTTGCTTCCTTAAATTATCTTTTTCAATTGTTAGTTGTTGTTCTTTTTGATGAAAATTATACTTCTGATCAAGTGTTTCCTGCCTTAGTTTTTCCTGTTCAAATGCCTGGACAGCTTTTTCTTCTTCAAATTTGCCAACACTTATTTCAAGTTCTTGAATTTGTTTTGTAAGGCTTTTTATCTTATCCTTGTAACTCTCTTCTGTTTTTTTAGCTGTGCTCTGGAATGTATTTAGTTCATTTTCCAGTTTTTTAAGTATTTCTCTTGCATTTTGAAGTTCATTAATAAGTGTTCTGTTTGTTTCACGTACTTTTGCAACTTCTGCCTTTACTTCATCATATGAAGTGGTTGTATCTTCAAGCCTGACTTTTACTGATTCAGTTTCATTAGCTTTATTAATAAAGCCTTCCATTAAGGCCTTAAATTCCGGACTTACTTCACTGTTAAGTTTATTTATAAGGAGTGTGAGCTGATTCTGGATATCTCCAACAATTGTTCCCAAGTCAGAGATTGAGGTAATTGGAATAACGTTACTTTTGTTCGAAAGTTTGCCTTCCGACCTGCTTGAATTCTGTGTAATTAATTCTTCAGGCATTGTTTTGTTATTAACAGCCCTCCTTGCTCATACTTCGCTTGTCGGGCTTTGCAAAAGTTTTTAATATGCCCCGATTTACATGTAAAGATTTTGCCAAATAAATTGGACAAAATCTTTCATTGTTGATTGGTTTATTTTTATCAAAACTGTTAAGTTGAGCAGTTTTAGTCATTGTATTTATCTTACCCTAGTGTTTATAGATAATAAGATCCTGCGCCATGTTCCTGGGTTATTTTGATAATGCATTAATTGTGTAATAATTTACTCTGAAATGAGATATAAAGCTGTATATCAGTTCAGATGGGTATTAGTCATTGTTTTTCTGCTTTGTATTTATTTAAGTAATTTTATTCTTATAGAATTACCCTTTATCGGTATATGTTTTGAAAAAAAACACATTACTGAAGATATATTCAGCTTTTTTATAAGTTTCTTGCCTAAATTTACATTTGAATTTCATATTTATAGTCTTCAGACATTAATGGTTTGGTTTACAGGAGCAGTTTTGGGTTTCAGAACCGGACTTATAACTGTTTTATTGTATTTGTTAATAGGATTTCTTGGCTTTCCGGTATTTGCAGGTGGAGGTGGATATGATTATTACCAGGAGCTAACCTTTGGGTATTTAATTTCTCTTCCATTTAATGCTTTTATGGCAGGCTGGCTTTACTCACGAGATAAAAAAATACTCTCGGCTTTTATACCTATGTTAACCACGCACTTATTTGGAATTATTTATCTGCTTTTGTTTATGCAAAACTGGTTAAATATTGGCTGGCATTTATCATTTAGCATGATAAGTTATGATTTGATATTTGCACTGATAATGCTACCTGTGATTCCTTTTATATCATTCTTCCTGGATGAAATGATAATACAGGAGGTGCCAGTTCGTGAAATGATTTCAGATGGAAACAATGTATCAGAAAGAGTTTATTCTAAAAGGTTTAGAAAACAATGAAAATCCAGGGCAAAATAACCAAAATACTTGCCAACTTTTATTATGTCCAGGATAGTGAAAATAAACTATGGGAATGTTTTGCAAGAGGGCGGCTGCTTAAAGAAGGAAAACTTCTTTTTGTCGGTGACAAAGTTGATATTGAAATTTCAAATCCGAAACAAGGCGTGATAACTGATGTTTATCCAAGAAAAAACAAACTTTTTAAACCACCAATTTCAAATGTCGATGAAGTATTGGTTATATTTTCTACCCGTGAACCGGAATTTGACTTTTATAATCTTGACAGGTACCTTTCATATATTTCTTATGAGCTTCAAAATGAAAAGGTATGCATTTGTATAAATAAAATTGATTTAGAGAGAATCAATATTGATGTAAACTACAAAAATACGGAATATGAAATTTTTTATTTTTCAGCCCTTACTGGTGAGGGTATTGAAAAGCTGTGTAATGAAATATCCGGCAAAACAGTTCTGCTTGCAGGTCCTTCAGGTGTAGGCAAGACAAGCCTGATAAAAGCAATTTCTCCTGATAAAGATCTGAAGATAGGAGAAATCAGCAGTGTGGGAAGCGGGAAACACACTACAAGGAATATACAGCTAATACCTGTTTTTGATAATGATAAACAAAGTTTTATAGCTGATACGCCTGGTTTTACACAATTCAGCTTTGCAACATTAAGTCCTGAAAAGATTTTAAATACTTTCAGGGATTTAAACAACATTCATTGTTTATTTGATAATTGTATCCATAGTGGGGAAGAGGGTTGTTTAGCAGAAGAAATGGTTCATAAGGGTCAGATTTCTGCAACCAGATATGAAAGTTATTTGAAAATAATAGAAGAATCAAAGTCTGAAATTAAATATGGGAAAAAGGAAGAAACAAAATTAAAATCAATTGGTTCTGATGCAGGAGGAGACGAACTTAAAGGAGATAAGAAATTTATACCAAAAATTGATCAGGAAAAGAGAGCTGAATCAAGAAAAAAGCAAAAGCAGAAGCTTTTAAAAATTAAGGATTTTGATGAAGAAAAACAATAATTTTTTTAATCTCATAACTTTAAAATTGTCAAGGTATGTAATTACAGAAACCAGTTTCCATCAAATCGTTTACAAAAGATAACTAATCGTAAAGCAGGCAGGGAACCTTTTTATATATATCACATTTCTTCAAAATCCTTTTTTGAGGCCTTAAACCTTTATTTTAGGCCAAATTGAATTTAACAGCTTTGTGTATGGGTATCGTCATAGAAAATTAATTAGAAAAAACACTTGCATTTTTTTAATTGTGGACCTAGCATATCAAAGATAGGTCTAAAATTAAAAGCAGGTATTGAGAATAAAAAAGAGGTTTAAGGAAACATGGAAGAACAAATTTTTGATTCAAGTTCAAAACTAAATATTTCTATTGCAAATATAAAAGTATTTGGTGTTGGAGGAGCTGGCTGTAATGCAATAAACAGAATGATTGAGAGCAATCTGAATAATGTTCAGTTCTGGGCTGTAAACAGTGATGCTCAGGCACTGCAGTTTTGTTCAGCGCCAAATAAAATTCAGATTGGTGGCAAACTTACAAAAGGACTTGGTGCGGGAGGCAATCCCAGCGTGGGTTTAAAAGCAGCTGAAGAGAGCCGTGATGAAATAGCCAGTGCAATTGAAGGTTCTGACATGGTTTTCATTACCTGTGGTATGGGTGGTGGAACAGGTACTGGTGCTGCTGCAGTTGTAGCTGAGATAGCCAGAGATCTGGGTGCTCTTACAGTTGGTGTCTGCACAAAACCATTTACATTTGAGGGAAGAAGAAGAATTAGCCAGGCAGAACAAGGTATTGAGGCATTAAAACAAAAAGTTGATGCGTTGATTATTATTCCAAATGATAAACTTCTTCAGGTTGTTGAACGGAGAACATCAGTACATGATGCATTTAAGCAGGCAGATGATGTACTTCTTCAGGGAGTTCAGGGAATCTCTGACATAATTACAATTCCGGGATTAATTAATGTTGATTTTGCAGATGTAAAAAACATAATGTCTTCTGCTGGTTCAGCATTGATGGGTATTGGCAGGGCAAGCGGTGAAGGCAGAGCTACAGAAGCTGCAAGAAAAGCAATTGAAAGCCCATTGCTAGAAACTACCATTAATGGTGCTTCAGGCATTATATTTAATGTTACTGGTGGTCCTGATCTGACACTCCATGAAGTACATGAAGCCGCAGGGTTGATTTATGAACTATCACAGGATGATGCAAATATAATAATCGGAGCTGTAATTGATCCTAAGTTCCAAAGTGAGGTCCAGATTACTGTAATTGCAACAGGCTTCTCAATGGTGCCTCAGCCAATGGAAAAACAAAAGGCCCAGTCAAAGGAATTTACAAAGGAATTCTTTGGCGGAGCCCCAGAAAAGACAGAAGAAAAACCTCAGGAAGTAAAAGCTAAGGTAATCGTAGATGATAAGGTGAGAAGAAAACCATCTGACCTTCTAGATATACCTGAATTCCTGAGAGGTAGAAGATAAAACTTTCCTCGTTTTCCTTATCAGGGTTAATTGGGGAAGAAGCACCTGGTATTACCAGGTGCTTTTTTTTATATAGTTGTTAAAATTTATCCATGAAGCTTAATGCTAAACATATTTTTATTACCGGCACCGATACTTGTGTAGGGAAAAGTATATTTAGTGCATTTCTTGCACTTTACTGGCATGACCAGGGCAAAAAAGTAGCGATTTCAAAACCAGTTCAGACTGGTGCTGAAAAAGATACTGATTTTCTTTCAATGCTTACAGGGAATAAGATACCTGTTTTTAATAGTTATAGCTTTAACCTTCCTGCAGCACCCTTAGTAGCTGCAAAACATGAAAATAGAGAAATTGATATTGAAAAAATTATTCTGAATATAAGAAAACTTGAGCAGGAGTTTGAATATGTAATTGTTGAAGGGATTGGTGGAATAGCTGTGCCTATTACTGACAATTATTTAGTTGCAGATCTAATTAAAGATCTAAATTATCCAGTAGTTATAGTTGCCCGCCCGTCACTAGGCACTATAAATCACACAAATTTGACCATAGAATTTGCAAAGCAGAAAGAATTAGATATTCTAGGTTTTGTAATCTCGGGATTTGATGAAAGCACAAATGATCCTGTTATAAAAACTGCATCTGAGGTTATTTCACAAGTTACGTCAATTAATTGTCTTATGAAGTTAAAACAAATTGACAAGTCAAATCTTGCAAGTGTTAAATTTGCTCACTTGTAGCAAAAGCTGGTTTCTCTTCTTCAAATACACCAAGTTGTCTGGCAAATGTGTAACCTAGGGTTTTATAAATAAGTTTTGCTGCTGTAAAATCAGGAGCTGTAAGTCCTGCTATCGGACAGTATTCTACGAAATCCATGCCTACAATTTCTTTGAATGCACATACATTTCTTATAATTCCAAGAATATCTTCCCATGAAAGTCCGCCTGGTTCAGGCGCAATGCATGAAGGCATAATACCTGAGTCAAAAACATTAAAGTTAAAAGTTATATAAACGTTTTTAGTAAGATTGCTTAGCATTTCAGAGAGCATCCATTTGTTTTTATCTTTTGCAAAATAGATTTCAATATTGTGATCATTTGATTCAAGCCAGTCTGCTTCTTCTTTTGAAACAGATCTAATACCAATCTGTGTTATTTTAAGATCAGGCATTGTTTCCTGAATTCTTTTCAGGGTGCACTGGTGATTGTATTTGTTATTATTAACAGAATTCTTTAGTCCTGTCTTTGCATCCAGATATAGTACTGAAATATCCGGGAATAAATCATAAACTGCTTTTATCGAGCCATATGTTATAGAACGTTCTCCTCCTATTAGAACAGGAACACATCCTCCAATAGCAGTGTTTCTTACAATTTCTTCAACCTCCTTAAAAGGTTCTTTTGACTTTCCACTAACAGCCTCACAGTTTATAAAACCTGTTGTATTGATTCCTATTGATGATATTTCTTTCCAGAGTTCATCATCAAGTTTTTCAAGCCTGGTGCTTGCATTTAATATTGCCTGTGGTCCGTTCTTTGTACCTTTGTTAAATGATGGTGTATATTCATAGGGCACTGGTATTATTATTGATTTTGGTTCATCATCCTGAGTGAAGTTTTAATTATAAAAATAAGAAAGCTATAAGTGATCTAAGAATAGATGAAGAAGTTACAGTTTGTGGTTGGGTAAAAGGTTTCAGGGCTTTCAACCCTCCAAGAAGGAAGGATCTTACAGTATTCACAATAGTTATTAATGACAGTTCAGGAAAAATTTCTATTACCAGATTTATTGCTGGTAAGCTTGGCAGAATAATGCAGGAGCAATATAAAAAACAGTATCCTGTTGGAGCACAGGTTTTATGTTCGGGGAAAGTCGTTTATGACAAATTTTCAAAATCATTCTGCCTGAGTGGTGCTGCTATAGAACTAATACCTTCAGATAAAATTGACGGAAAAGAACAGTCATTAAATGCAGCGAGAATTGTTCCTGTATATCCTCTTACTGAGGGAATCTCTGTGGAGTATTTAAGAAAAATTGTTTCAAATGCTTTTGGAGTTTACGGTGGAATGATTGAGGAAACGCTTCCCAGAGAAATCCTTGTTGAAGAGAAATTCCCGTCGCTAAAAACTGCACTGATGCAGATTCATTTCCCTGATAATGATGAACTGTGTAATAAGGCAAAAAACAGGATTGTATTTGAAGAGTTTTTTATGATGCAGCTTGAACTTGCATACAGGAGATATGTCATTGATAAAAACAGGACAGGACTTTGTTTAAAAAGTACCAGCAGCAAACTCGTAGAGAAATTACTCTCAGTGCTGCCATTTAAGCTTACAAATGCTCAGAAAAAGGTTTATGAAGAGATAAGAAAAGATCTTATGTCTGAAAAACCAATGCACAGACTGCTTCAGGGTGATGTTGGCAGCGGAAAAACAATTGTTGCGCTGATGGCGCTTTTATTTGCTATAGAGAATAGTTATCAGACTGCACTAATGGCACCAACAGAGATTCTTGTTCAGCAGCATTTCAGAAAATTTCAGGAGTATTTAGACTTATTAAGAGCCACCGGATTACAAGGGGTAACAATGGCAATACTTACAGGCAGTACCCCAGGAAAACTGAAAAGAGAAATATATGGAGGTCTTGAAAATGGTCAAATTCGGATTGTAGTTGGAACGCATGCCTTGATACAGGATGAAGTGAGATTTTCAAAGCTTGGGCTTGTAATAATTGATGAACAGCATAAATTTGGTGTTAAACAAAGAGATGCACTTTTAAATAAAGGAAATAATGTTGAGAGACTCTTTATGACAGCAACACCAATTCCCAGAACACTTGCACTCTCCATTCATGGTGATTTGGATCTGTCAGAAATTGATGAATTACCTGCAGGCAGGATACCTATAAAAACAGCAATTGTTCAGCCTTATCAGAGACAGAAGGCATTTGATTTAATTCAAGGTGAAGTTGCAAAAGGCAGACAAGCATATATTGTTTTTCCGCTTATAGATGAATCTGAATCCCTTTCTGCTAAAGCTGCAACTATTGAGTTTGAAGAATTATCCAAAACAGCTTTTAAAAATCTTAAAGTTGGTCTTATGCACGGAGAATTATCTTCAAACGAGAAAGAGAGAGTAATGAAGTCTTTTGTAAATAAGGATACTGATATTCTGGTTACGACTACTGTAATTGAAGTCGGGGTTGATGTTCCAAATGCAACAGTAATGATGATTGAAAATGCAGAGAGGTTTGGTTTGTCACAGCTTCACCAGCTTAGAGGGCGTGTAGGCAGAAGCGGGGAGCAGGCATATTGTCTTTTGGCACCGCAGAGCTATTCTGAGGAGGCTATGCAAAGACTTCAGATTATGACTAAAACAACCAATGGTTTTATTATTTCACAAGAGGATTTAAAAATAAGAGGGCCGGGAGAATTTCTTGGGACAAAACAAAGCGGGTTACCTGACTTAATGCTTGCTGATCTTATAAATGATGCACCTGTTCTTGAAGCTGCCAGAAATAGAGCAGTTCAAATAATAAAAAAAGATCCTGAGCTTGGAGGCTATCCTGAGCTCAGGAAACAAATACTTGAAAAGGAGCAGGCATATATACAGGCTGGATAGCTCATTTATCTAAAATATAATTATTGCAGTATACAATAGATTTAATCTGATGCTGATTCAGGGAATAAAACTTGTACATTCGTTGACCTTTTTTAGATAAGATCGTCTATTTTAGGGAAGTTATAAGTATGCCGGAAACAAAAGAAACATTTGAATTGTTAAAAAGCTATATAGAAGAAATCCCTGTAGGCCTTATGTTGTTTGACCCAAAGGGAAATCTTATCTCCTGGAATAAACATGCTTTATTTCTTCTGGAAGGACTTGAAGATGATTTTAAGAAAAATGTAATTGGAACTATTGGTACACAGGTTCAGGAAATTATTTCTACAGAGATCATGAAGGAAAAAGAACTTGTTGGACTTACAAAGCCTTTAAAACTAAAAAAGATTGTTGCATCTGATAAAAATATTATTCTAGTAATTTCAGAAATAGTCCAGGAGTCTATAGCTGAAATGAGTCATGAATTAAGACGACCCATTACGAATATTAAAACACTTGCTGAAAGTCTTTTGCTTGGTGCAAAAAATGATCCTGAAATTTCCCAGAAATTTCTTGAACAAATAAATGGTGAAGTAGACAGGCTGGCAAAGCTTGTTAATGAACTGATTAATTTAAGCAAAATCCGTGCTGGTAAATTATCTCAGGTAAAGAAAAAAATAAAATTAAAAACAAAAGTAGATGATGCAGCTAAATCTGTTAAAGGGATTGCTGATAAAAATAAAATTACAATTACAAATGAAGTACCAGAAGGATATGAAGTTCTTGCTGATCCTGAACAAATTGATCATGTTATTCAGAACCTAATTGAAAATGCAGTAAAGTATAGTCCTGAAAATTCAAAGATTAATATTAAAACGGGCCCGGTACCAGGAAGCTTTCAAATTGATGATACTGGGATTGGAATTCCTGAGACTGAGATAGTGAAAATCTTTGAGAGATTCTATAGGGTTGACCGCACAAGAGCCAAAGGAAGCTCGGGTTTAGGGCTGTCTATTGTTAAGAGTGTTATAGATCTCCATGGTGGCAAAATAGAGGTCAAATCAAAGGTGGGAAGCGGTTCTAGCTTCATTGTTTATCTTCCAGATAATTAGCTTTGCATAAGAAAAAAATTAAGATAGGTTTATCTTAATCTAGATTATGGTATGTTAATCATATTAAGACTTTTCTTAAGTAGAAATTAAGAGGTAACAAAAATGCCAAACAAAATTTTGCTAGTAGATGATGAAGTAAATCTTATTGATCCTGTTGCATATAACTTGAGACAGAAGGGTTATGAAACTACGACTGCTTATGATGGTAAAAGTGCAATTGAAGCATTCAGAAAAGATCAACCTGATCTTGTAATCCTTGACTGGACGCTTCCTGATGTTCAGGGTGTGGAAATATTGAAACAAATTCGCGAGGAGCAGGATTTTACTCCTGTAATAATGCTGACTGGTAGAACAGCAAAAGAAGATATTGTTGAAGGGCTTACTGCAGGAGCAGATGACTATGTTACAAAACCTTTTACATGGGAAGAACTTCTTGCTCGTATAAGTTCTGTACTAAGACGTGCCCAGCAGGTAGCGCAGACACCAGGGAAGAGACTTCGTTTTGGCGACATAATAATGGATACTGCATCACACCGCGTATGGCTTGCGGATAAAGAACTCTCATTATCACCAAGAGAATATGCGCTGCTTGAAATATTTATGAATAATCCAAGACGCGTTTACTCCAGGGATGATCTTATTGAACGTGTGTGGGGACTTGATTATGATGGAGACACAAAAACTGTAGATGTCCACATTTGTTGGCTCCGCCAAAAGATAGAAGAAGACGCTGCAAGACCAAAACTACTTCAGACGGTTAGAGGTTTTGGTTATCGGCTAGGTGGATAAATTAGTTATTTAATTTTTTTCTAAGGGTAACTGTCATTGCTAGCTTTACTAATATATTCTTTTAATTGTTAGAATGGATATTGTTTTTATAAGGAGATGTCTATGAAATTTTTAAAGTATTTATTGTTACTCTTATTGTGTTTTAGTTTAAATACGGCCGCATTTAGTGCTTGTCAGAATTCTCACGCATTGAATCAAACAGAGTTAAGTCCTCTTGAAATATTAATTCTTGATATACGAGATGCAAAAAATCTTATTGAGGATGGTAATAATAAAACAGCAATTGTAATTTTAAAAAGTGCAAACAAAAATGTTCGAAAGGTAAGTGAGTTTGATGGTGAAACCAAGAAAATAACTTCAAAAAGAATTAAAAAAGGGATAGGTTTACTCAAGCAAAACAAAAACGATGAGGCTCTTGCTTTGTTACAAACAGGGATAGATGCCTTAATAGAAGCAGGATTAGCAAGCCCATCTGATTTTGAGTAAGAGCAATAAAAAATGATAGGTTATCTTGGACCAGAAGGTTCTTTTACACACCAGGCACTTAATACTTTCCTTTCAAAATCAAATCAGAAAGGAATAGAAATCGTTTCATTTCAGACAATAACTCAGATCATTGATGGTGTGAATTCCGGGAAAATTAAATATGGAATTACACCAATTGAAAACTCAATTGAAGGCGGAGTAGGTGAAGTGCTTGATCAGCTTATCCGTGCATCCCAGAAAGTTACTATAAATACTGAGGTAATAATACCAATTGAGCATTGTCTTATCACCCGTACAAAAAAAATTACAGAAGTTAAAAAAGTTATAGCTCATACTCAGGCATTAAGTCAGTGTCAAGGTTATTTAAAAAGATACCTGCCTGAAGCTGAAATAGAGCCGGTTACAAGTAATTCAACAGGTGTAAAAATGGTCAGTGAAATGCCAAATGGAAACATTGCAGCTATTGGACCTGAAATGGCTGCAAAAATTTATAATGTCCCTGTTTTTGAAAAAGCAATAAATGATGAAAAAGAGAATTTCACAAGATTTGTTCTTATTGGAACAGAGACTCCTCTTCCTACTGGAAAGGATAAGACTACAATTGCTTTTGGTGTTCCTTATGATAAGCCAGGTACATTGGTCACTGTATTAAATTCTTTTTCTCGGGAAAAAATTAATCTCTCCAGAATTGAATCCCGCCCATCAAAAAAAACGTTGGGAGAGTATATCTTTTTTATTGATCTTGAAGCACACAGAGATGATTCACCCTTAAAAAAGGCTCTTAGTGAAATTGTTTCGGAATTTAGTTTTTATCGGTGGTTAGGGAGTTATCCGAGGTGGAAGTAAGTTACTAACTGGCTTTTCTGTTCTGACCAATTGTCGATACCAGCCAGTTAAATGCTTCAAGCTGATAATGAATTGTGCTTGGTACTCTGTAGTTCATTATTGAGTATAAATAATTTCCCTGTACATGAAGTTTTAGTGGAGGGAATTTTACCTGCTCTGGTGATGTTTTTGTTTCGCGGCTGAATGAGAATCCTGGTGATAAGTCTTCTGGTTGAGTCAGACTTAATTCCTGGATTTGCTCATTATTATCAAATGTTGCCCAGACTATTACACCTTCCTTTAAGCCTGAATTTGTTTCGTCCCACAGCGGATCAAAATTCCAAAGTTTTGTGATATTTCTCTCTTCAATAGAAGGCTCTGGCTTTTTCTCAACTTTGGCTCCTTTTTCATGAGCTATTTGATCCAGACTACCTAAAGAAATAGGTGTATAGTATCTTCCATTACCATTTTCATTAATTCCAACAGGAAGAAAACCACCTCTTTCATTGCCTACGATTGTTCTTCTTGTAACGTCACTTCCTTTTAAAAAGCCTCTTGATTTAGATGTAGAAACCACTGTCCCTGGTTCAAATAATCCAACTTCAGCAACTGGCATAAATTTCTCCTTTAATATTTTTATATTATACTGTTAGAAATTATACAATACTTCTGAATTGAAAAGTTAAGTAATTTATAAGCTTAAAATTGCTTCACCAAGTTTAAATGCTGCATGACGATTGAAACGAGCTTTTACTCTTCCTCGTTTTACCATTGCATAAGGAACATTTCCGTTAAATTCTACAGTATTCGTATCAAGCTTTTCAAGGGTCTGATCATTTAAAACAAGTTTTATTTCACCAACTTCTTTTACAACATCTTTTATGACATAAATAGTATCTTCTGGAAGAATAGTTATTCTTTGAGTAATATTGTTATTGTGCCATTTTAACTGGAATGTTTTATCATCAATTTTTTCCAGATCCAGTTTTTTGAAAAATTCAATTATTTTCTCGTGGGTAAGCTTTTGCCCCTGGAAATAAAGATCTCCTTCGAGGTCAACTTTAATATGTTCAGCTTCCATGCTTTCCATGGATATAATTATACGCTTTTAAATGCTCAAGAGTGTTAATTAAATACCACTTGTATTCATTAATACAATCCGCCAACCATCAGGATCTTCAAATGTAATTCCATTATATCTTTCATTGTTCTATGCACTAACTTTCAGAACGTTGTAAACTGTATCTCTCTCAACAGGTGTATAGCCAGCATCTTTTATAAGATTTTGAAGAAAATCCTTTTCCAGTCCGCGCCTTTCTGCTCCGGCAGCATGAGTAATACTCTCCTCCTGAACAGTACCGTCCAGATCATCTGCTCCGAAATTTAAACTTACCTGAGCAAGTCCTACTCCAAGCTGTATCCAGTAGGCTTTTATATGATCAAAATTATCAAGCAGGATCCTTGATATTGCAATATTTTTTAACTGATCAAAAGCTGTAAGTGGTTCGACTGTACCAGCAATTTCTGTATCTTCATAGTGACAGGAAAGGGGGATGAATGTCTGGAAGCCTTTAGACTTATCCTGTTGTTTTCTAAGTTGTACCATATGATCTATTCTGTCTTCTATAGTTTCACCAATACCACAAAGCATTGTGGCATTGGATTTCAGTCCAAGTTTATGGGCGATCCCATGAATTTCAAGCCATGATTCAGCTGGTATTTTATCCGGGCAGGTTTCATCACGGACTGATTTTGAAAATATCTCTGCCCCACCGCCAGGCATACTGTTCAGACCTGCACTGATAAGTTTTTTCAGGGTTTCTTCGTGTGATAGTTTTGTAAGTTTACTGAAAAACTCAATTTCAACTGCTGTAAAAGCTTTTATATGTAATCCTGGAAACTCCTTTTTTAAGGCAATTAAAAGTTCAGTGTAATAAGGTAGAGCAGCTTTAGGATTTAAACCACCTACTATATGGACTTCCATTGCACCGTTTTTTACACCGTGTCTGGTTTTTTCAATAGCTTCTTCAGTTGTGTAGGTATAGGCTCCTTCTTCATTTGGCAGCCTTGCAAAAGCACAAAAATTACAGTGACCAATACAAACATTTGTAGGATTTAAGTGAAGGTTTTTATTCCAGTAGACCCAGTTAGATTTCCCCTTTCCAGATTTTATTTCTCTGGCAAGTCTGCCAAGCTCTCCGATTTTTAGTAAGTCATTTGATTTATAAAGAGCAACACCTTCTTCAAAAGTAATTCGTTCTTTGGTTAGAATTTTTTCTTTAATTTTTGAAAACATAGGTTAATTTTACTATTTTTTAAAACGGATGTTTTAATTTTCTAATATTTGTTGTAAATCAGAAAGTTTTAATCCTCTTCTGTTTAGCTCTTCGAGCGTTAAACCCATTCCTTCTAACCTATCAACATCTAGTCCCAGTCGTTCCAAGTCTCTTGCAGTTATTTTTCCTGTGCTTTGAATCCCGGATGTAGTAGCTATATCTTCATCTGGTTCACGACGGTTTCCTAAAATATCCATTAAACTTCTTGGAAGAGCGGACCTTCCACCATTTGCAGCTTCAATTTCATCATTTACTACTCCAAGTGAATTAAAAAATAAATCAGGCAGAGCATCTAAGCCATCATCTAAATCAGGAAATAATCTTCCTTGCATTGCAACACTTGTTATAGTAATCTGGCTTAAATTTGATGGGGCTAAATCTTCTTTAGGATCAGTAAGAGTACTTTCTAATCCAACCTTAAAATGTGATTTGGCTGTTGGAGTTTCTTGAATCTTCCCTGCTTTTGTTAAGGGTAATTCAGTTGAAACATTAGAACCTTTCCGATTTAGCTTATGTTTTACAGCAGTACCACGTCCAAAAAACAGTCTTTGTAAAATAGCAGCATTTCTATCTATAGTGTTATCTGGCATGTTTTATATAATCTTTTACTTAAATATTATTGAAAACATATTAATGTAGAAACCTTATCTATATTGCTTTTTTAAGCTTTTTTTAAGTTAAGAATCTATAATTTGGAGAAGAATTTTTCTATTTCTGGCACTGGTATCAAAATCAATTAATACTACTTGTTGCCATGTACCTGTAGACAGATAAACCCATGTGCCCAATCTTTCATGGGCGCATGGGCTCCTGGGTTCTTGGGCTCAGTAACTTATTTCTTTTCTAATTTTTTCCCTAACCAGTAAAATCCTGCAACTATTACTACAAGAAGAGTAACGTTTGAATTTAATAATGAACCTAAATCTCCCATGTTGATTCCCTCCTTTTACTTTTCTTCGTTCGATCGGATTTACCGAATAAATCGGTTAAATCCTATATTAGGAATTTCGTTATTTCCTTCCTATATATACAAGAATAGACTTTTTAAAAGAAATTAGGTTTCAAAGTAATAAAAAATGAATAAATGTTTATGTATTTTGTAAAAAATGGCTGTATAGCTAGTTTTTACCATCGGGTTATTTGTTTTTTATCATCAAATACTAATATTGCTACTACGCCGCTGGTTTCTATTCGTCCAAATCTGCCTAACTGGAAACAGGATACACCGTTACCTTTTACTGAGGTTACTTTTAGAGTAGAGTTTCCTCCGTCTTCTTCGAATGTTTTTCCATCCAAAGCGGAAACAGCATCAAATAGGTTTGTATGATCAGCGGGAGAACCTGCAAGCTGAAAAAGTTTATTCCGGGTAATATCTCCGCGGCATAAATCTTGAGGTGGATCTGAAAGTACTAAATGACTTGATGAAATTGCTAGCATTTAATTTACCTCATAACTATATACATTTTAGCTTAGCTGTACAGATCTTATAAACATTAATTTTTTTTAATTTAAAGGATTTGTGTTTTAAACATTGAAGACTGCATATAAATTTAGCTGTTAACTTGTGGCTCATAGGTTACTTATAGTTTCTGTTGATTTTAAGTAGGTATTTAACATTAGATAAAATTTATCTTAAAGAAATATCAACTCTTTAATAACATCACCTTTATATAGTTGGACAAAAAACTTATAGAGGAGAGGAATTTATGCTAAGCAGTTTAAATGGACAAAGAATTAAATATACTCCGCCTTCGGTTAAAGACACTTTAATATCAATCCCTAAACCTGAAGATGAAAATCCTGAAATTAAAGATCCTGTAGCTAAAAAACTTACTGAAAAATTGAATCGAGGAAGTAAAAGACTGAACCAGGCAATTCCTGGCGAACCAATTCCTAATCTAGGAAAGATGTTTAAATTCTTCTATAAACTTTATGGTGGCGAATGATACGCAACACTACCAGGAAATAATAAATAAAACACTGAAAACTGCATACAAGAAATTTGATCTCTTTGTGGTCCAGAAGAAAAAAAACAAGCCCTCGATCTATTAGTACGGCTCGGCTGAATGTATTGCTACACTTACACCTGCCGCCTATCAACGCGATAGTCTTTCGCAGATCTTACTACCTTATGGTATGAGATACCTTATCTTGAGGTGGGCTTCGTACTTATATGCTTTCAGCACTTATCCCCTCCAGACATGGCTACCCAGTGTTTGCCACTGGCGTGACAACTGGTACACCAGAGGTCTGTACTTCCCGGTCCTCTCGTACTAAGGAAGTCTCCTCTCAAGTATCTTGCGGGTATGCCGGATATGGACCGAACTGTCTCACGACGTTCTGAACCCAGCTCACGTGCCGCTTTAATGGGCGAACAGCCCAACCCTTGGGACGTACTACCGCCCCAGGATGCGACGAGCCGACATCGAGGTGCCAAACCTCGCCGTCGATGTGGACTCTTGGGCGAGATCAGCCTGTTATCCCTATGGTAACTTTTATCCGTTGAGCGATGGCCCTTCCATGCGGAACCACCGGATCACTAAAGCCTACTTTCGTACCAGCTCGACATGTCTGTCTCGCTGTCAAGCTCCCTTATGCTTTTGCACTCATCGGTTGATTTCCGACCAACCTGAGGGAACCATTGCGCACCTCCGTTACTTTTTAGGAGGTGACCGCCCCAGTCAAACTGCCCGACAGGAACTTTCCCGGTACCGGATAACGGTACTCGGTTAGAACGCAGGTGTAAGAAAATTGGTATTTCACTGTTGACTCCACCTCACCCAAAAGCAAGGTTTCAAAGTCTCCCAACTATGCTACGTATCCAACGCCCGCGGCCAATTCCAGCCTACAGTAAAGCTCAATAGGGTCTTTCTGTCCAGGCACACCAAATCCGCATCTTCACAGATAATTCTATTTCGCCGAGTCCCTCTCCGAGACAGTACCCCTATCGTTACGCCATTCGTGCGGGTCGGAACTTACCCGACAAGGAATTTCGCTACCTTAGGACCGTTATAGTTACGGCCGCCGTTCACTGGGGCTTGGGTCGCTAGCTTTGGATTGCTCCTAACCAACTTCCGTGACCTTCCAGCACTGGGCAGGCGTCAGCCCCTATACATCCACTTGCGTGTTAGCAGAGACCTGTGTTTTTGTTAAACAGTCGTAGGGATCTGCTCTGTGCCACTGTACGATGCTCAAGGAAGTTAACTCCTCTTACAAAGTACAGTCTCTCTTCTTGCGAACTTACGAGAGCATTTTGCCGAGTTCCTTAGAGAGAGTTATCTCGCGCACCTTAGTATGTTCTACCAGCCTACCTGTGTCGGTTTCTGGTACGGGTACCAAATAATCTTAGTACACTGTTTTTCTTGTTAGCGTGGTATCGATTGCTTCTTGTCCTTAGACAATCACCATAACATCTCAGGTCATAACGCCACTCCGGATTTGCCTAGAGTGACTACCTACATGCGTGGAGCGGAATCCATTAACCGCCACAACCTAACCTTCTACTTCTCAATATACCTATAACGATTACCTAGTAGTGCAGGAATATCAACCTGCTGTCCATCGCCTACGCTTTTCAGCCTCAGCTTAGGTCCCGACTAACCCCACGCGGACGAACCTTCCGTGGGAACCCTCAGGCTTTCGGTGGGAAAGATTCTCACTTTCCTTTTCGCTACTCAAGCCGACATTCTCACTTGTATTTTGTCCACCAGGCTTTACAACCTGGCTTCAGCCTACTATACAACGCTCCCCTACCGCTTAATACAAAATGTAATAAACCCACAACTTCGGTGTAATGCTTTAGCCCCGGACATTTTCGGCGCAGAATCACTTGACCAGTGAGCTGTTACGCACTCTTTAAAGGGTGGCTGCTTCTAAGCCAACCTCCTGGCTGTCTAAGTAACTCCACCTCCTTTGTCACTTAGCATTAACTTGGGGACCTTAGATGGTGGTCTGGGCTGTTTCCCTCTTGACAATGGAACTTATCTCTCACTGTCTCAGTGCCAACTATCACTTTAATGGCATTCGGAGTTTAACTCGATTCGGTATGGTTATTCACCACCCTTACCGAACTAGTGCTCTACCTCCACAAAGCTTTAAGTTGACCCTGTACCTCAATACATTTCGGGGAGAACCAGCTAGCTCTTGGTTCGATTGGCATTTCACCCCTAACCACAACTCATCCAGTAGTTTTTCAACACTAATTGGTTCGGTCCTCCACGCAATGTTACTTGCGCTTCAACCTGGTCATGGTTAGATCACCAAGGTTCGGGTCTAATATGTCTAATAAAATCGCCCTGTTCAGACTCGCTTTCGCTGTGGCTCCGGATATTACTCCTTAACCAAACTAGACACACTAACTCGCCGGCTCATTCTTCAACAGGCACGCTATCACTACTATATGCAAGCACATAATAGCTCTAACTGCTTGTAAGCATACGGTTTCATGTTCTGTTTCACTCCCCTCCCGGGGTTCTTTTCACCTTTCCATCGCTGTACTTGTACGCTATCGGTCACCAGTCAGTATTTAGCCTTACCAAGATGGTCCTGGTAGCTTCAATCAGGGTTTCACGTGCCCCGATTTACTCAGGATACTGCTCGTCTTGCTTAGTTGTTGTTTACAGGACTATCACCTTCTGTGGTCAAGCTTTCCAACTTTGTTCAACTAACTTTGCAAGTACTAAATGCAGTCCTACAACCCCAATTAGCATGCTAATTGGTTTAGGCTGTTCCCATTTCACTCGCCGCTACTTTGGGAATCACTGATTTGTTTTCTTTTCTTCCAGTTACTAAGATGTTTCAATTCACTGAATTACCTTCACTAACCTATTGATTCAGTTAGAGATTCCTCCATTTGCATGGAGGAGGGTTTCCCCATTCGGACACCTGCGGGTCGTAGCTCGTTAGCAGCTCACCGCAGTTTTTCGTAGCTTACTACGTCCTTCATCGGCTGCTGGTGCCAAGGTATCCACCGTATGCCCTTTGTAGCTTGTTATTTTATTCTTGTTTCGCAAAACAATTTTCATTGCTTTATTTGCAAGAAATAATTTATTCTTCTGGACTACAAAGAGATCACAATGATTTACAAAATAGGGATAACCCTATCCTGTATTCATCATATGTATTCTCAATATATTCTCTTTCTATACTCGGAATCTACCTGTGTAAATGCCAAATTGGTATTCATTTTTTAAATAACAAATTATGGCATTCTCATTAATCATTTACTTGTATGCAGTTTTCAGGATTCTGGTTTTCAGTACAAACTCACATATAAAAAATAAGTGTGCTTGTATGAAATATAGGCCATATAAAGTCAGAAGAAAAAACAAAAAATTTTTCAAGTCTTTGATTTTTCTTCTCTTTTTAATTAGCCCCTATCAGTAATTCTAATAGGGAAATTAAATGGCGGATAATAATGCTATCAGTGAGGTATCTCATGGTCAAGGAATTGTTTTAAATTGGTTTTATATGCCTTTATTAATACAAATAGAACTGGTTTAAAAGGCTTTCTAACAGGCTTATTATTACTAAATACTGTATTTAAGCAATTTTAGTGAAATTAATGTTTTCTCAATAATTTAAATCCAAAGAATTTAGGTCTGTTTGTTTTTTACTACTTTTTCCCCGATCTAAAAATCCCATCAATCATTCTCCAGCACAATATATCTGTGAGTCTATCACTGTCTCTAACAACAATTTCTCTAAACTCTGCTTTTTCTTCAGGAGTAAGTCCCAATCCTCTTCTCAGTTTTATTTCAAGCTCCTGAGCGCGTGGGTTGTCTGGGAAATTAGCTTTTGCATGAGCTTCAAAAGATACTGAAGGAGTTGTATCTGAATCTTCTCCTTTTCTTATTTTCAATCTTGTTTTAGGAGTATTAATACTAACAGCTAATGGCTGCTCAGTTCCAGTCTTTCTAATAGGAAGTGCTGACATAATAAATCAAATTGTTTTAGTAATTGAAATAATTCAAGCATACTAATTAAATTAAATCAATGTGTTGTAATTTGTTAATTTCGCTAATAATTTTTCCAGCAGTATTAGGGTCTTCCAGCAGGTTGAAATTCTTGAGCATATTGAACTTGCCTTTGAATACGACCGATTATAGGTGCAACTTCACCAGCTAACTCAGGCTGACGATTTACTCTACCTTGTAGTGTACCAATATTTAACTGCCCATTCACTATAATATTCTGAAAGTAATCTCTGGTATTAGCTGGTGGTGCAAAGCCTATTTTTTGTGTAGCTCTCAGGAAAGTAAGATTACGATTTATTAGTTCTTCATTTGGTGTTTGATTCATTAATTCTCGTTGTATTGTTTGAAAAGAACCTGTTCTAAGTCCGCGAAGAGTTCCACTAATATTTATTGTTGGAATTATTGAGCCAGTTATAAGATCTAAAACAAACATTTTACTCCTTTATATAATTCAATCTAAAATTTACAAAGCTCTTTATATAGCCTATTTGACAGTCATGGATTAGTTGTTTTGTCTGGTTTTAAATTAAATATTTTTCATAATTCATTGAAAATTAAAATCAGGTTAAGTTGAAATATGGTTTTGCTGTTTAATCTCACCAAAAGTTTTTGCAATGAGTGATGTTATATAAAAAGGCTTTTTGATAAATACCAGAAAAACAGATATTGGCAGAAGTAAAACTAAAACAAAAAGTTTTAACCATAAAAATATTGAGATGTTAAATATTTTTGTATCAAGAAATATCTTTCTAACAAACCCTGGCATTTTGTTTGCTATAAATCCTTCAAAACCAAGAACTGGTTTTTTATTTCTGTTATAAATTCTTCCTGAGTTTTTTATAAGACTTAGTGATTTGCCCAGCTTAAAATACCACTTGTGGAGGTAAGCAGGATTTAATCTATCTGGAATCACTGGATGATACAGTACTGAATAAGGCCAATAAAGGATTTTGTAGCCATTAATCATGGCATACCAGAAAAACTCAGTATCTTCACATACGCCACTTTGACCTGCACCGAGATCATCCCTGAATGGTCCAAGTTTTTCAAAGACCTCTTTCTTAGCCACAAAGCAGGCGCCAATTGGATTCTTTGCAATCCTGTTTGGGTATTGGAGGGTTTCAATTCCTAAATCATGAATAGGGATAAAACTCTGAATTAAATTAAAGGGTTTTTTAAAATTTAACCAGTAGGGTTTTTTAAACTTTGGATTTTTAATTTTCATTTCATCCCAGTCAGGAAGTATGCGGAATCCATACATATGGAATTCGGGATATTCATGTATGCCTATTAAAGTATTGTTTATAAAATCATTTGGAATAAGCACATCATCATCTATGAATAAAAGGTAAGAACCTTTTGAGCATAAAATACCTGTATTTCTTGCATTAGCGAGACCAGTTTTAGGTTCAAAAATATAATTTATTTTTAAGTTACTGCCTTCACAAAATGCATATGCAACTTCTTTTGTGTTGTCATCTGAGTTATTATCAACTATGACAATTTCCCACTTCAGGTTTTCAATGCCACTTTGTGAACCAAGGCACTGAATAATAGTTGAGAGTTGTTTAGCCCTGTTGCGGGTACTAACTATGGCGGATAATTCAATTTGTTGTTTTGAGGATTCCATAAAAAATGAGCTTTTTAAGCTTGATACCTATAATTATTCTCTTCCAAAAGAGTTAATTGCACAATATCCAGCTCAAAAGAGAGATGAATCCAGATTACTTTGCTATTCAAAGACAAGCTCGAAAATTACACATCATGTATTCCGCGATTTGCAACATATGCTAACCAAGAATGATGTACTTGTTTTAAACAATACAAAAGTAATTCCTGCAAGATTTTTTGCAGAGACAGACAATAGAAAAGAGGTTGAAATATTACTTGTCAGTGCAGTAAGTTCTGATAATTTGACATGGAAAGTTTTAGCAAGCCCGAAGAAGTATTTGAAGAATAACTCATATGTTGATGTGAACTCAGGCATTTTAATTGAAATAATTGATCCCGAAACAATAAGATTTAAAAGTCATGATGATCTAAAGTTTGTACTGGAGAAAGCTGGCAAAATGCCTCTTCCTCCTTATATAAAAAGAGATTCTGAAGAGCTGGATATAAATCGCTATCAGACAGTGTTTGCAAAAGAACCAGGTGCAGTTGCAGCTCCTACTGCAGCATTGCATTTCACAGAAGAACTTCTGGAGAAAATTAAACAAAAAGGAGTTGAGGTCTTATTTGTAACCCTTCATGTTGGTCCTGGTACCTTTCTTCCTATTAGAACAGAAGATATTAGTCAGCACAGTCTTATGTCTGAATACTTTAATATTTCTGAAGAAATATGGAATAAAATCCAGAATGCAAAAAAATCAGGGAAAAGGATTATTGCATGTGGAACTACAGTTGCTAGAACACTGGAATATGCTGCCATGACCGGGAAGATCCACGGCCTAAATAATTTATTTATAAAGCCAGATTTTAAATTTCAAATAGTTGATTCTTTAATTACAAATTTTCATCTTCCAAAAACAACCCTGTTAGTTCTGGTTAGTGCATTTATGGACTGGAAAAATGTCAAATTAATTTATGAAGAAGCAATTAAAGAAAAATACAGATTCTTTAGCTATGGCGATGCTATGTTTATAAATTAGATTTAATCTTTATTGCTCTTTCTAATGTGTGATTCGTTTTTAACATTTTAATTTATAACAGGATATAGAATGTTTTGAGTTTAATGTTTTAAATAATTACTCAGTTATGTCGATGGTAATTAAAATAAACTAATTAATTAGAGAAGGTTTTGACCGATTCATTCCGCAAAACCTGAATTGTGGAGGATTTGGTTTACCAGGAGTAGTATGGAAAGGTGGCGCAGCGAATTATGAGCAAGCCACCTGAGTAAAAAAATATTTGAGAATTAAATTAATTAATTTATGCGAGTTCATGAAGCAACAATACCAGTAGGGATACCTGCAACAGGCGGTTCAGCAAATATGGTTCCGCCTTCAAATGGTGATGGTCAGTTAGCTGGTGATGCTACAATTCCTGCCACTACCAAAAGAAGAAATGCACCGGATTTAAATCCAGCACTTGCAGGGGTATTAAGTTACACAGGATTTACTACAACTGTAGGAGGTGAAAATAAATCATTTATTGTTAATGCAACCCCAAATATTAATGAGGTGGCTACTTCTACTCAAACATTTTTTAGTGATGCTGAGGTAGCACCTAAGTCTGAAACAACAATTAAATTTATTCCTTATGCTAATCCAACACCAGGTCAGACAAAAGTTCATATTAGAGGTAAAGGCTCTGGTGATGATGCTTATGTAACTGTTACATATATTCCAGAAACAATTCCAAAACCTGTAGAAACTCCTAGAGCTGAAATAAAACTAAAAGGCATTAGTCCTGCTTTGCTTAAAAAAGCCAGGCTTGTAGTAAATGAAATTAAAGAAGAGTGGAATACTGCACAGGATTTAAAAAGAAAATATAGGGCAATTAACAGAAGTTATCGTGCAGAGTTAAAAAGCTCATTTAAATATAAGGTGAAAGCACCTGAAGGTGGTTTTTCAGCAACAAAGAAAACAAAAATCAGGTACAAGCAAACTGAAGAAAAGACACAGCTTAGAAAATTACTTCTGGAGGTAAAACAGCAGTGTCAGGATCATCCTTTTGGAAGCATTTATGGAAAAAATTCAACTGTTTCAGGTGAGTCATTAAAAGGAGTATATGACCAGAAAATTGATGCTCTTATTACAGATGGAAGAATAGATGAAGAACTAAGAGATGATAAGAATTTTGAAGCATTGGTTACATATCTATGTATAAAATCTGGTCTTAATAAGAGAGGATTTTTAAAAGCTGCACCACATGGTTTTTTAAACCATGATGATCCGGACCTGGTGAAAAAAATTGAAACAATTGGAAAATATTTTGTAGTTGATTTGCTTGGGCTGGATACAGCACGAAAGGTTGAGGATTTTAGTGGATGGACCAATGCTTTTGTTAAAGCAGGATTACAAAAATACAGTAAATTAATTTCTGTGCCTGAACTGTTGAAGATTATTCAGCCCGGATACCTAGACGGATCAAACCCACCTATACGAGAAGCTAAAATAGCTTATCCTGGTAAGTGGCAGTCTGATGATTCAGCTGACATGCCTCGAATAAAAACACTGGCTGAAAGAACTGTAAAGGATGCAGTTTATGCCCAAGGAGTAATAAATCCTGATAACACAATAAATGTAGAAAAATTTATTGATGTTGACTGGACTGACGTATTCTGGAAACAGGAATATGGCTTAAGAGGAGGACTTGGTATATGTGAGTTTCTTGATGGGACACTGGGGGCACTTGAACTTGCAGTTCCAGGGGTTTTTGATTTTTTCCCTAAACACAGATTTAAATATTCCGGGAAATGGGACGATAAAAATAAATTAACTGTTATAGATGAAACTACTAAATATATTGTTGAGAAGAAATTGAAACTTATAGATGAAGTTGGGAATATAAATCTGGAAGGATTAAAAGCTATAAAAGACTGGAGTGTTCAGTATAACGATGAATGTACAGGATGTCTGAGACGTTCTGGTGTTGGTACTGCTTATGATGCGCTGAAACGAGTCTATCCTCAGCATTTTGGCTGGGAAGTTGGAAAGATAGCACCTGGTGATATAAGGTTCTCCGGTATGTGGGATGGAGAAGCAGGAAGAAGGCTATTCCAGTTAAGATTTGCACGAAGCATTTATACTATATTCGAGAAACTAAAAGAACAAAAAGTTGAGGGGTTTGAAGATCACGGAGTAGAGTTCCATCCTCATCTTGGGGTTCCACTCAGACTTCCAAGAAAAGATTTTATAAATTTGAAAAATTATTATATGTCACATGCTATTCAGTGGCATGATCACTTTGTAGCATTTGGATTAACAGGGGGATTCTCTGATGTAGCAAAATCAATTGAAAATGCATTTATAATACTTTTTGGAGAGAAAAATTCAAAGACAGAATGCTTTGGTAGTTCTCATATTCAGATTAATGATGTAGTTGACAGACATCCTACAAGAACCGCACTGATTGTTTCACTTTTAAGGGATGTCGACACTGAATTTAAACCAGATAATATTAAAATAACGGGCTTAAGGGAAAAAGGATATGAAGAGCATGCGACAGGTATTGAAGGGACCTGCCTGGAACCTTTACTGGCACACAGACCGCAAAGCAATATTCTTGAACAGACAGATGCATTATATGAGGCACTTGCTGCTGCTGTTTTGCCATCACCTACCTCTGATAAAGAAACCAGAGAAAAAGACAGATGCACTGCTCTTGAAAAAATATTGATTGCAAAATATCCATCTGGGGTAAATAAAGGACAATTAATTTTATCTGATAGAAAGCTAAGTCATTTTTTAAGGACGATAAGGGATGTGGTTATAGATGAAACAAATCTGGATGATGAATTAAAATCCCAGTTAAAAGATTCTATTAATGAGGTAAGGAAAATTAAAAGACCAGGTGGAAACCCGAGAGAACTGCTTTTATCTGCATGTGAAACAGATAAAAAATACAGTATGCGGACAAATGTGCTTGGGATTTTAAATTCTATTGTTGAACTTGTTTTTGAAGCTGTTACTGTACATGAAATTAGATACCAAAGAATATACGGGCAGTACTCAGAACATTTTGACAGAATTGTTGCTGGTATTGATATTACAGAAGATAAGATTGAGGATGAACCAGTAGCTGATATTGAAGAATCTGCTGAAGAGGCAGTAGTTGTTGATGAAGCAGAACCGGAAAAGAAACCTGATCCATTTGATGACTCGGATGATTCAGAAGTACTTGGAAAAGACTGGGAAGAAGTTTTAATTGAAACAAGAAAAATCTGCGAAGGGAGAATAGAAGAAAAGCCGGAAATTTTAAGAGCCTTAGTAGAAACTTCTAAAGATAGAACTCAGAGTAGAAAGCACACAATGGATTTATTGCGTAGAGCTGATACAGGTGATTTACTTGTACAGATTCGCATGCTGCGTCAGATCTATGAACGATCAAAAATGCGCCATCATGAAAGATTTGATTATGGTTCTTTAAGAGCAAAACCACTTAATTACACGCATATAGATTCAATAATTGATGAGACAGGAAATATTATAGATTTAACTAGGATAGATAATGAGCTGTTTACGTTGCTGCCTGATTATTGGCCTATAAGAAAAAATGAACCAGAAGCAATTCCTGTCTTGTACTGTAATAATGTCTTATATGTTGCAGTACCTGATGTGCTTAAAGCTGGTGAAAATGATGCTCAATCTCCTCTAGGGAAACTAAGATCTTATTTGGATCAAAACATTAAAGACTGTGATTATGAAATTAGGTTTGTAAATCCCGGGAGCTGGGCAAATCTAAAAAGTCTTTTTATTCCTAACTATAGTTATAAGCAGATAATTGGTGACAGAGTACCATTGAAACAATTTATAGGACAAGCGGAAGAAGACATTATAGTTGAAAACATTGCAGCATTAAGGAGGGCTGCTCTTAGATAAGTTGCAATTTAAAAAATGAGTGATCTTTTAAAGGGTAAAAAAATACTTGTTTTTGGCACCGGGGCTGTAGGTGGTTACTATGGCGGAGTGCTTTTAAAAGCTGGATTTGACGTTACTTTTATTGCTCGTGGTGAGAATTATCGTGTATTGAAAGAAAATGGACTAACTTTAATAATAGAAGGAAAAAAGGAAATACTCCCTGTTAAGGTTTTTCAGAATGCTTCAGAGCTTGGCAGATTTGATTATATTTTTATATGTGTAAAATCAAAAGATACTAAGCAGGCTGCAGTTAGTATAAAATCCTCCATCGGACCAAATACTACTATTGTTTCTTTTCAGAATGGTGTTGAAAATGAGGACATAATAGCTGGAATTGTTGGAAAAGAACATGTCTTAGGCGGACTTGTTTTTGTGGCATCCAGAATGGTGAAACCTGGTGTAATAGAGCAGTTTGGATATAACGGCGGGATGATTGGTGAATTATATAAAAATGAAGTGACAGAAAGAGTAATTAATCTTCAGAAGATAATGAGAGAGTCTGAAGTTGATTGTAAGATTGCAGATGATATGAGAGGTGAACTCTGGAATAAATTAGTCTGGAATGCAGCATTTAATTCAATCAGTGTTTTAACAGGGAAAACAGTAGATAAGATACTTGAAGAAAACCTTGAGCAGGTAAAGAATATTATGTGTGAAGTCAGGGATGTTGCACTGGCTCATGGTATAAGAATCAGACCAGATACGGTTGAGTTTAATATTAAAAGATCAAAAGGTTTCCCAGGGTTTAAAACCTCTACACTGCAGGACTATGAACAAGGTAAACCAATTGAACTTGAGGAGCTCGTAGGAGTAGTTATAGGAAAAGCAAAAGAAAAAAATGTGCAACTTTCTGAAATGCCTGATATATATAAAAGGCTAAAAGAAAAAATAGGTGCAGGGGTTTAATTATATAGATAAGGTTCTAAAGTAGTTGTGATTTCTTTGTTTCTTAGTTTTTTAAGAGCACTTGCCTGAAGTTGCCTTGCTCTGCCATAACTTATTCCCAGAGATTCTCCTACCTCTCTTAAAGTATATTTTGCGCCATCATTTAGTCCATATCTTAATTCAATAACGTCTTTTTCATTCTTATTAAGATGGGCAAGAGTGTCTTCAATTTTAAATTTCAGATCTTTAGTTGTCATTTCATCATACGTGCTGTTTATAAATTTGTCTTCTATTACTTCCTGTAGTTCAAATGTTTCATCAGTTCCTATTAGTGAGTCTGTTGACACTGGTATCCTGGTTGCATTAATCATATTCTGCAGTTCTTCAATATTTGTGTCGAGGTATTGTGCAATTTCTTCTTCTTTTGGCTCTCTGCCTATTGCCTGGGAAATAACTCTGACAGCTTTTTTAAGTTTGTTTATATATTCAGAAACATGCACAGGTACTCTAATTGTCCTTGATTTATCTGCTAGTGCCCTGGTTATTGCCTGCCTGATCCACCATGTAGCATAAGTAGAGAATTTAAATCCTTTGGTCGGATCAAATTTTTCAGCCCCTTTTATTAACCCAAGATTCCCTTCCTGAATCAGATCCAGAAAAGAAAGACCATGGTTCATGTATCTTTTTGCAATTGATACAACTAGCCTGAGATTCCTTTTCACAAGTTCTCTTTTTGCGTTCAGATCACCTTTTCTTACTTTTTTTGCAAGCTTAATTTCTTCTTCTTGTGATAGCAGAGATATTGAGCTTAATTGCTTTAGATAGAGTTTTATTGAATCAGTATCTTCTATATAAGGCTGTTTTTTGTTTTCATTACCTTCAAAATTTTCTGCCTGAATTTCAATATCACAGAATGGATTTGAATAAAATTCATTTATTTCTTTTTTTGGTTTTTTAAAACTTGTCTTCATAACTAAATAAACTGCCTTCTAAGCTGATTATTCCTAAAACATAGCCTTCAGATTAACAATTTAATTTTTAATTAAGGAATTAGATGCTTTTTATACCTTGTTTTATTATATTTTGAAATTCTTAAGACAATGATAACACTAAATGTATTTACTGATAATTTTTAAATTAAAAAAGCAGTCTGAATAAAAGAAACCGCTTATTAAATTTTTTGGTAAGCTTTTGAAGATTTTCACTCGTTTCTCTTGCTTTTTCTACTGTAACTTTAATGTTGTCCTTAAATTCTTTATCTGCAACAATCCCATTTAACTCACCGGTTAATTTGTCCAGCTTTTCAGAAAGCGAATTTAAATTTGATACTGTCTTTGGGAGTTCAAGCTCTTCCTGTGTTTGTCTTAGATCTTTTATAAAATTTGAAAGTTCTTTTGAGGTTTCATTAGCTGTCTGACCAATCTGAAGAACATCTTTTGCTAACCCTTCTTCATCAAGGATTTTTGCTACCTGGGTTGTAATTGTGCTTAGAGATGAGGTAGTTGTTTTTAAGTCTTTTCTTACCTGTTCATCTCCAATAATTTTATTTATATTTTCACCAACCTGTACAACACTGGAGGATAAGAGATTTGAACTGGTAGCTAATTGTTCTAGTCTTTCACTGGTGCTGCTTAAAAGCGTACTTGCATTATCAACGAGGCCATTTACACTTTTAACTACTTCTCTTACATCCTGAATTGTTGCAATTAAAAGTTCAACATCTTCATCCTGCAGGAGTTTATTTACTTTTTGAATTGCTTCCCTGAATGCTTCGGCAGATTCTATATTAGCTCTGAGGAATCTTTCAAAACGAATAGGCTCACGTGTTATAAAAACAGGTTTGAAATCACTATCAATTGCTTTTCTTGTAATTGTCGGAACTATTTCTACATAATGCTCTCCGATTAATCCTGAAGTAACTATACTTACCTCAGATAGAGGACCAAATGGAACATCTTTTTTTGTAATCACAATGGTTATTTCAACATGATTTCTGCTTTCTTTAAGCTTCTGTTGCTGGTAAGCTAATCCCTGCTTGATATGTACTTCTGCTCCATCTTTTAATATGGAAATTTCACTTTTTAATTTTTCTGCTTCTTTTGGATCTTTTGTTTTATCAAGTTTTTGTTTTAATTCATCTGCTTTTTTAAGCTCACTGTTTCCTTTTTCAAAAAGCTCATTTATTTGATTTGTTATGCTAATGTTAGTTTTCAGGATAGGTTTTATACTTTCAACAACCCCAATCCTTAAGCCGCTCCATCTGACTATTGCACCTTCTTCAAGCCCACTTACATCCTCAAAATAAAGATGTATTTTTTGAAGGTTCTGAAGCTTATAACCTTTTAGCCAGAAGAGACTAAATATAAATATAGACAATGCAATGAGAGTTATTATAGATACTTTTGTAAGATCTTCCTGTTTAGACATAATTTTTTTTTACGCTTCGTCGCATCTTCGTTGGTTATATTTTATAAGGAACTACGATGACTCCTCAGCTATTTCTCTACATTACTTTACGATGCGAGGATTTTCAAGTCAGAAAATCCTCGCTAGGACTTACTAATAAATGCTAGAATTATTTGGTCTTTTCTTGATTCTAGAGCAATTAAATTATGATGTCTAACAATAAATGTTCCATTTCTCCCCATGGCGGTACTTTAATTAATTGTTTTTCTGATAATTTAGACGGGTTATCCCAGGAAGCAAACAAATTAACCAGCATTACTGTTACAAAAAGGGTTCTTTGTGATTTAGAAATGCTTGCAATTGGTGCATTCAGTCCTTTAAAAGGATTTACTGGTGAAAAGGATTACAAATCAATACTTGAAAGCATGAGACTTTCTAGCGGGCTTATATGGCCTGTGCCAATTACCTTACAGGTAAATGAAGAAACTTACAATAACATTAAAAATAAAAATAAAATTGTGCTTAAAAATGAAAAAGGAGAGTCTGTTGCTGTACTGTCAATTACTGAAATATATAAGGCTGACCTTGAAAAAGAAGCACTCTCAGTATTTAAAACAAATGAACTAAAACACCCTGGGGTAAAGTATCTGTTTGAATCGGGGAATTATTGTATAGCTGGAGAAGTAAAAGTTTTAAAACATACATATGATGAGTTCACTGAGTATAACACTGGCTGTGAAGGTACAAGAAAAGCTTTTAAAGAAAAAGGCTGGAAAAGAATAGTTGCATTTCAGACCAGAAATCCTGTTCACAGAGCACATGAATATCTTTTAAAAGTTGCGCTTGAAACAGTTGATGGGCTTTTACTGCATCCTACAATGGGTGAAACAAAAGATGATGACATCCCTGCTGATATTAGAATGAAATGTTACAGGGAAATACTTGATAAATATTTTCCTAAAAACAGGACTATGCTTGTGGTGATGCCAGCCAGCATGAGATATGCAGGTCCAAAAGAAGCAATTCTTCATGCAATCATCAGGAAGAATTATGGCTGCACACATTTTATTGTAGGGAGGGATCATGCCGGAGTGGGCAATTATTATGGTACTTATGATGCCCAGAAGATATTTGATGAATTTAAGCCTGAAGAGATTGGGATAACACCTATTTTCTTTGAACACAGCTTTTATTGCAGAGCATGTAATTCAATGGCATCTTATAAAACGTGTCCGCATGATTCATCTGAACATCTTATATTAAGTGGTACAAAGGTAAGGGAAATGCTTAAAGCAGGTCAGATTCTTCCTGAAGAGTTTACAAGACCTGAAATTGCAAAGATACTTATTGAGAGTATGAAAGAAAAAGTAAAAACATAAAAATGAAATGGATATTCTTGAAGAAATTGTTTCTTATAAAAGACTTGAAGTAGAAAAGAACAAAGACAAGCTACCTCTTGAAAAACTAAAGAAAGCTAAAAGAAGCTATGCAGAAAATCAGTTTGTAAAAACAATCAAATTAAAAGCTGACAAAAAACAAATTGCATTAATTGCAGAAGTAAAAAAAGCTTCTCCATCAAAAGGTATTATACGGGAGAATTTTAATCATATAGAAATTGCCAGATCTTATAAAAAAGGTGGTGCAAGCTGCCTTTCTGTTTTAACTGATGAAAAATATTTTAAGGGAAATTTACAATTTATCAGTGAAATTAAAAAAGAAGTAAATCTTCCTGTCTTACGAAAAGATTTTATTATTGATCCTTATCAGATATATGAATCTGTTTATAATCAGGCAGATTGTATTTTGCTTATTGTAAGTGCATTAGAAAAAGATATGTTGAAAAGGTTATTTGAAATGTCATGTGAAAATGAAATTAACACATTGATTGAAATTCATAATGAGAAAGAAATGGAGACAGCATTAGATGTCATAGAAGTCCATAGAGACTTGTCCCTACTGGGCATTAATAATCGGAATTTAAAAACCTTTGAAACAGATTTAAACACAACAAAAAACCTTGTTGCAAAATATAAACGTGATCTTCAGAATAAAATTGTAGTAAGTGAATCAGGAATATTTACAAATGACGATATTAAATCATTAGTTGAATACAATGTTTTTACGTTTTTAGTGGGTGAGAGCTTAATGAGAGAAGAAAATATTGAAAATGCTACAAAAAAACTTCTTATGACTAAATCTCCCTGATTAATGAAGAACCAATAATCCCCATTTTTCTTGCACTTTCATAGAGTTGATTTACTGTCCATTTCCTTGCATAAGAGGGTAATTCTATTGGGAGGGAATCAAATATCCTTTCAAGGGTATTTCCGCTAACTTCAGAATGAACAAGCTGTTCTCTTGCAAAAAAACAAGCTCTTGCAATCTGATCACGTTCAGTTACTTTTCTTAGTAAGGCATCCTTTCGCCTTTCCTCCTGTTTTGCTTTTACATCAGTTTCAATTCTTTTTCTAACATCAGATTCTACTCTGGTCCAGTTTGTGGTTATGTCTCTGTTTACAGTGCTTACAGTTCTCTGAGCTACCTGTTCAGGCATATCACTTGTTAAAATAACATCTGGATCCCCTAGCCTTGCCTGTACTTGCTTTTCAACCTGTTCTCTTAAAGTCGTTTCTACATATGGTTTTGGATATTGTTGCAGATTAGGAGGAATATTTCTTGAAAGATCAGTATAGGCTCTATCAGTCATTTCATTAAAAATAATAATTCTCCATTGATCTACACTTGTGGTAGGAAATCTGAAGGCAGGAGTAGCACTTCCTATGCATGCAACAAGTTGTTTTGCAAGAGGTGTAGTGATCTGAACTTGCCCAGATACGCCTAAAGTTCCTCCTGCAATTGCAGCAACAGTGCTCAGCCTGTTAAGAACAGGTAAAACAAAAAAACCTCCAGTTGAGCTAAGAAATCCTCTTCGACTAACTCCATTAAAACCCAAATTTTTACCTTTACTTATTTATTATTCTTAAAATTAAAACACTTAAAAAATACAATGCAATTAGTATACCACTGACAATACTCATATTAAAAGGATCAGGAGTGGGTGTAAGTACTGCACCAAGAACAACACTGAGAAAAATAGCATATCTCCATTTATTCATCAGCATGGAGGAGTTAACTATACCAACACCACTAAGCGTAAGGATAATTATTGGAAGCAAAAATGTAAATCCACATATTGCCATGACAAGCAATACAAAAGATGTGTAATTTTCAATACTGATGCTTGTTGATATTACATCTTTTCCAAAACCAAAAAGAAAATCAAGCATTGAATTAACAACAAAACAATAAGCAAAAACAGAGCCAATAAGGAATAAAATAGGTGAACCAACAAGTATAGGAATTGCAATCTTTTTTTCTTTTAAAGTTAATCCAGGTAATATAAATGTTCCAAGTTGCCAGAGGAGAACAGGAGAAGACAATAAGATACCCAGAAATGTTGCTACCCTGAAGCATGTAAAAAAGAATTCACCAGGTTTAATCTGAAAAAACAATGTATCACTTGGAGCAATGCTGGTTAATGCATAAATAAATTGCCTGCTAAATAAGAATCCTATTGCAATCCCTAACATTATAGATATGCTGCAGATTATTATTCTATTCCTTAATTCATTTAAATGTTCTCCAAGCGGCATAGAATGAGCATTTTCAGTGTTCTGTAGAGGTTTCTCCGGATATAATTCTAATTCTTTTGTTGATGTAGGTTTCATTTTTAAAACTTAACTAAATTAAAAGCACCAGATCATCTCTGTGAATGACTGTTTCTCCATAGGTATAACCAAGCACTTTTTCTATATCATTGCTCTTTAAACCTTTTATTCTTTCCAGTTCTGAACTTCCGTAATTTGTAATTCCTTTTGCAAAAGGTTGGTTTTCGTCAGTATTTAGAACATCGATTGCAGAACCCCTTTGAAAATCTCCTGTTATTTTTTTTATTCCTGCAGGTAAAAGACTTTTTCCTGTATTTAATATTGCATTTTTTGCACCAGCATCTACAATTACTTTTCCTGAAGATACCAGACTGTGTGTAATCCAACTTTTTCTTTTTTCAGCTTTTGTTGAATGCGCGAGGAAAACAGTTCCGATTTGTTTGCCGTCAGTAAGCTCAGGGATTAACTCAACTTTTTTGCCATGAATAATATGTGTTTTTATCCCGACTGAAGTTGCAAGTTTTGCAGCCTGGATTTTTGAAGCCATTCCACCGCTGCTGAATCTGCTTCCTGTACCGGAAGCCATTTTTTCAATCTCAGGAGTAATTTTTTCTATAGTTTGTATTAATTTTGCGTTTTTGTTTTCCTTTGGATTGCTGTCATATAAGCCTTCTTCGTCTGTGAGAATTATAAGTCTGTCTGCGGAGATTAAATCACTTACCATTGCACTAAGCATGTCATTATCACCAAATCTGATTTCTTCGCTTGCAACAGCATCATTTTCATTTATTATTGGCAGCACATCCATATCCAGAAGCTCCAGTATTGTTTCTCTGGCATTTATGTAGGTTTCTCTTTGTACAAATCCCTCTCTTGTCAGAAGAATCTGAGCTATGGGAATACCCAGTCCTGAGAAATATTTTTCATAAGTCTGCATTAAAAGTGCCTGACCAATTGCAGCGGCAGCTTGTTTTCCCAATATTGTGTTTGGTTTTTTTGAAAGATTTAATTTTTTTACACCAAGTGCTACTGCACCTGATGTGACAAGAATTAGTTTATTACCCTGTTTTCTTAGTCTGGAGATGACGTCAGATAGGTTTTCAATAACAGATGTGTTTATACCCTTGTCAGAATCTGTTGGTGTCAGGGTTGTTGTACCAATTTTGATTATGATTATTTCTTTGATTTTTGTCATTCAGCTTTCTATTTTCTCATAACTTTGTGTAGGTTAAGATATGAAATATTGAGATTTAGTTCTTATATGTCATATAATGTGAATCAATAGTTCAATATAGGAGTGTTCAGGATAGGACCAGCGGTTGTTATTCCATCATTTGTGTTTGCATATATTTTTAGTATTAGCAGTTAATTGAAAATAGGGATGTAAAAAAATGACAGTAAATAAAGTATCAAAATATACCATTGCTAAGGAAATTAAAGACTGGGCTCTTGCCAGTGTATTTGTCTTGTGGGGTGGAAGTTTTGTTAATGACAAATTTATAAATCCACCTAAAGCAGAAAATCCAGATGGAATAAGAATCAATATTGATCTTGGCAAGATGACTGAAGAGGAAAAGCTTAGAGCAAGACAGGAAGCCATCAGATTTATGGAACATGTTGGAAAAATAAAAGAATTAACTGTGCTGCCATTGAAAGACTAAATCTGGTTATAAATATAGAACTAAAATCTGCTATCGTGCTGTAAAGTAACTATTCTTAGTTTTTTAACCCCGACACCTGCTGCTGCATCCAAAACAGAGACTACGTATTTTTGTCTTGATTCCTGATCTGCTCTTACTGCAACTGGGACATCTTTTGTCCCAAACTTATCAAACTCTCTTTTTAATGCATCACTTACAAGATTTTGAATTCTGTTTATTGGTGTATTTTGATCTGAAACTTTCTGACCATTTACAGCGATTATACCTTCTTTACTTACTTCTACTGTAATTGTTTTGTTTTGTTGTTCTGATTTTCCATGCTGTGCTACAGGCGGTTCAACTTTTAATGAACTTTGGTTAATAAGAGGAGCAATTAATATCATAATAATTAGCAACACAAGGAAGACATCCGTAAGAGGGGTAATATTTATTTCACTGAAAGTCTGTCTGCCACCTGACCCGCTTGATAATCCCATTTAAGTACTCCTAGAATCTATCTTTTGTAACCTGGCTGAGGTCCGCCCTGGGGCGAACGATTTGCAATATTTGAAAAACTAAGGAAAAGAAGTTTTAAGAGCTGAAAATCTTCTTCGAATCTTCTGGCAATGTTGTTGTAGTAATTGTTCATAATAACTGCAATGATTGCCACGATAAGACCATACCCTGTTGCAATTAATGCTTTTGCAATTCCAATAACTACTTCCTGTGTCTGACCTCCAGCTTCACCCAGCACCTGGAGTGTAACAATAACACCAACTACAGTACCAAATAATCCAAGAAATGGAGCTGTGGCACCAATAGTTCCTAGAATTGAAAGATATTTTTCAAGTTTTCTGCTTACTATATTTACTGTAATATCAAATGCTCTGGAAAAATCTTCTTTTTCAACTGCAATAAGCCTTACTCCCTCTTCTGCAATCTCTCCCACTACTCCCCCAAGCTGGCTTGATAATGACTGTGCTCCTTCCAGGTTTCCTCTTTCAAGTTCTCTTTGTAGTCTCTGGATAAAAGTTGCGATGTCTCTTTTGTTTCTTGAGTAATATAAAGATCTTTCAATGACAACAGCGACTGTAAGTATTGAACAAATTGTAATTGGCCAGAATGCAAACCAGTCCTGAACCATGAATGCAAAAAAATACTCAAGGAACTTATTACCGTGAACTGTTGTAGCTTCCATGTATTCTTAAATCCTCTCGAAAAAACTTTAACATATTCTGACTTAATACTTTTGATTTTATAACTAGTCTTTCTCCTTTTTTACTCTTAGTATTTTCTGTAACTGCTACCTGAACCAAATACATTATAGTCAAATGTAAATTCAATATCCACTGATGGAGGTGCTCCTTCAGGCAGTCTTGCAAAAGGTGCGGCGGTCTGAACAGCAAGTAATGCAGCTTTGTCGGCTAATGGAAAATTACTTCCACCTTTAGTTGTCAAACCTGAGAGCTCACCATTTTTACCTATCATAAAAGTTACAATAACTCTTTTTGATTCATTGCCACGTGGTGGTTTCCATGCGCGTTTGATCCTTCTCTGAAGTTCATTCATATATGGACCAAAATCAATATCTTTTTTTGCAGCAATGCTGCTTGGTGCATTTGGTCTTGCATTTGGTGGAGGGTTTCCTACTTCTCCGATTCCTCCCCTGCCCGGAACTCCAGGTACTTTTGGAATTATTGCCACCGCAGTAACAGTTCCTGGTGAAGATGATTCTGAAGATGGTGCTTCTGGTGCAGGTGCTGCTGGTTGAGGCTGTGTTGCAGACTCAGGTGCAATATTTTGTATCGGGGCTGGTTTAGACTGAATAAGTGCTGGTCTGTCTGCAATTTTTGGAACTGGTTTTGGAACTGCTTTTGGTTGTGGTGGTGCAATTGGCTTGGGAAGTGCAACCATTTGCTGAACTACTCTGGGCACAGCAGGTGGTGGATTTGCGGGTCTTGATGGCTGCGAAGGAGTGACAGGTTTGTTAGGGATATGTTTTCCCTGATCTACAGACTGAACAGTCGATCTTCTTTTTGTTTCTGGTGGAGGTGGTTTCTTTGATTCAATCTGCGGCAGGATAAATTCAATCTCAGTAATTTGCTCTTTATCTTTTGACGGGATTACAAGAAACAAGCTTGTGATAAATAAAAGTCCAAAAAATACTGAGTGGAGAATATATGAACTAGCAGTGGATTCTGAGAATCGGAATTTTGTGGAGTCAGTGCTGATAATTTTATAGTCATATTCACGTTCCTGTTCCTGTAACATTTTATCTGCATCCATATAAGCATCTACCATGCTGTAGATTATGAAACTTATAATTGTGAAAATAAGAAGAGTTGAAAATGTGCCCCCGAACCTTATTGAATCCATAAGGAAATCAGCACCAGGAGACGGCTTGAAGTTAAACTTAAATATAAATCCTGTGAGAAATTTCAGAATAGAAAGAATTACCAATGTGAATTCCAATGTTGATGAAGGATGAATAGAGCCGAAGAGCATTGAAAGGCTTATTAAGGTTGCAAATAAAAAAAGAATACCCTTTGTTGTTTTTCCGTTGTAAAGTTGTCCTACCCCGGGAACTATTGAATAAAAAGCAATAATAACCGGTTCGAATTTTTTTTTGTTGCCTTTTTGTTCAAATAAAACACTTGTCATTTTAAACTAATAATATCATTTTATAGTAAACCACAAACCAGACTAGGGTATTTTTAGTAAACTTCTATTTTTAGCAGGGTACCTCTTTCTAAAATACTTCCTGGGCTATTGGATGTCCCGGAGTTTTTAAAAATTGCACCTATTACATTGGACTGGGTTTGCTGATGTATTGTTTTGCTGATTTTTGCTGAAACACCACCGGTATATTGGGATAGGCTTATATTTAAATTTGTTTTTCCGGAAAGTCCAAGTTTATTACCTGCTGATGTTTGTATGTCTTCAAAATATATTAAATAGTTATTCCCTTCTTTCACAAGTCTACCGGTAAATTTTGTACCTCTTGGAAGAATTTTTCCTTCAGATAGTTTCTGGTCCTGGCTTGATATTGCAAGAATCGAATCAGGAGGATTAGAAAGATCTATCTTATTTATTAAAATTGCTGATAGGAATGATTTCTTGTAGTATTGGGAATATCCGTAAAGAGATAAAGTTCCAATTATAAGAGTTAGTAATATAAAAAACAACTGAGGTTTTTGTTTAATATATGTGATTGGGCAGAAGGAATTGTTCATGGATAAATTTTATCACTTCTATTTAATCTGATAAATAAACTCTATTTCTACAAGTGCGTTTAATGGGAGCTCAGCTACCCCCAGTGCCGATCTTACATGTTTTCCTGCTTCCCCAAAAATACTTACAAGAAGTTCTGATGCACCGTTTACTACTTTTGGCTGATCAGTAAATCCAGAGGCACTGTTTACAAATCCTGTTACTTTTATTACTCTTTTTACTTTTGATAAACTGCCAAGAGTATCTCTTACCACGCTTAATGAATTTAGTGCAGCAAGCTTGCTCGCTTCATAACCTATTTCAATAGGATTGTTTTTTTCTCCCATTTTTCCTGTGTAAGCCACTTTTCCGTCTTTTAACGGGAGGGTTCCAGAGGTAAGTAAAAGATCTGAATAAATAAGTACTGGAATGTAACTTGCTACTGGTTTTGCTGCAGTGGGTAGAGTTAGCCCTAACTCTTTAAGTTTTAATTCTGGATCTTTTTCAAGTTCTAGCATAATTACCTCCGGTGGCATTTTTATTAATTTTCTAATATAAATTAGTTTAACTCAAATCGGTAAAAAATTTCATCTAGATAATTTAGTTGATTCTTACCAGAGGGTATCCCTACTTTACACATAGTAGCCTTCAGATTTTAAGGGTTGCTACCAGATTACCTTTGTCGCTTTTAAGACTGGTGCTTATTTAACAGTCAAGATAACCGCATTTGAAGCCGATTACTTTAAGTAACTTTTGTTTTTTTTGGCTTAATTTTTAAGCCTTTGACGAAAGGGCAAACTGCAAGGAATTGCAGGACGCAAAGCTACAGGCCCGGAACGGGCAGCTGGGTTACCGAATCAAAACAATGACAAATTACAAAGTAACAGGCAGGAAGTTACAGGCACTAAGGGTATTAATGTGCTTTTTACTTCTTGCTTTTTCTTTTTTACCTGGTTTTTCAGCTGTTAGTGCAAAAGAAAATTCTGAAGATGATTATGATTCATTGATTGTTGTTCCTTCTAGTGAAGCTCAACGAGGAAGGAGACTTGACAGGCTTATGTACAGAGCAGGAATTGTTGGTTACAGAAAAGTAAAAAGTAATCTCTTTGTTATTCCTTTAAGCAGCTCAGAAGATAAAGTTGCTAAGATACAGGAATTAAAAAATAGCGGTTTGTTTAAAACAGTAGAACCTGATTATAAATTTTATCTGGATGAGATTTCTGACGAGAGAAATTACATAAAGATAAATATAAGAGATGAAAATGCACAGGGAGAAAGTAACAACATTGCAGAAAATGTAAATGATATAAAAGAGGGAGATGTTTTGAATGATCAACTTGAAATAACACCAAATGACAGTGACTTTTCATCCCAATACTATTTAAGACAAATAAATGCACCAAAAGCATGGGGTACAACAAAAGGCAATTCGCTGGTAGTTGGTGTGCTGGATACAGGCGTTGATGCTAATCACCCTGATTTGGAAGGAAAAATATTTGGGAGTGAAAATCTTCTACCGGAAGACAAAAACGATGCTATCGGTCATGGAACTGAAGTATCCGGAATAATAGCAGCAAATACAAATAATAAACAGGGTATAGCTGGAGTTTCATGGAATACAAAAATATTACCTATAAAGGTAACAGATGAGTATGGTCAGGCCAGGGTTTCAACAGTGGTTGAAGCGTTAGACCGTACATATACTGAAGGAGTTAAAATTGTACAAATCAGCTTAAGTACAAGTCAGTTCTCACAGGTTTTGAAAGATTCAGTTCAGGAAGCAAATGAAAGAGGGATACTCATTATATCCACTGCGGGAAATACAGGTGAGAGAGAAGTTAGGTACCCGGCAGCATTTGAAGGTGTTATAGGTGTTGGTGCAGTAAATTCCAGTAAGAAAATTGAATCATATAGTACCCTGGGAGATCATGTTTCCCTTGTAGCACCTGGAGCATCTATTTATACCACTTCACTTTATTCAGGGTATTCCTCAGTTTCAGGAACATCATTTGCTGCTCCACAGGTAGCTGGAACAGCAGCATTAATTTGGTCTGTTGCTCCGGATATTTCTTCTGAGGATGTCAGGCAAATACTGTTTCAGTCTGCAGAAGATTTAGGAGAGCCAGGAAAAGATTTTGTGTTTGGTAATGGACTTCTCAATACAGAAGCTGCTGTAAATCTTGCAAAAGCAAAATATGCCAATAACATTCAAATTGAAAAAAATCTGTTCTTTAATGTACAAGGGCAATAGATGAGCTAATTAGACTTGCAAATAGTTTTTTTCCATCTTCATTCCCTAATATGGATTCACATGCTCTTTCAGGATGTGGCATCATTCCAAGCACGTTCCCTTTTTTATTTATTATTCCTGCAATATTCTCAGTAGATCCGTTCGGATTAAAATTATCATTGATAATTCCATCTTTGCTGCAGTACTGAAATATGATTTGTTCTTTGTTTAAATCTTTTGTAATATAACGTCCATCTCCATGCGCTATTGGTAGTCTGATTATTTCATTATTTCTGTATTCACTTGTAAATTTTGTTTTACTGTTTGATATTTTAAGATACACTTCATCGCAAATAAAACTTAGAGATTTATTGGTTGTGAGCGCACCAGGTAATAACCCTGCCTCACACAAAATTTGAAAACCGTTACAAGTACCAATTACTAAGCCGCCCTTGTTAGCAAAATCTATTATTGGATTAATAATATTTGAAAACCTGGCTATAGCTCCTGATCTTAGATAATCGCCATAGCTGAATCCTCCTGGTATAACTACACAGTCTGTCTTTAGGAGCTTTTCTTCAGTATGAAAAACTTTATTTACTTCCTGACCGAGCACATTTTTTAGCACATGAATACAGTCTTCATCGCAGTTTGAACCTGGAAATATTATTACTGAGAATTTCATACAGTTTAATTTTAGCATTTTTAAGGGGTGTAAACAAATTACAAGTGAGGCCGTTTACCCATCAGGCTGAGCGACGAAGGGTCCGTCAGTTCTTGGATAGAGGAGCGAAGACCGATGTAGGTAAATGGGCTCACACATTAAATGCTCATCCATGCCCAGTCTGCTAAAATATTTCTTTGTGATATCCAAATCCACAATTTTTACACAGCCATGGAATGGCATAATTGACTGTTATCAGACATATTTGCCTATCACAAACAAAACACCAATAGTTACTTTAAATGAAGGAAATACACCGCTTGTATTTGCATCCCATATTTCAAAATTATGTGGTGTGCCAGGATTGTCTGTATATTTAAAAGTAGAAGGTGCAAATCCAACAGGAAGTTTTAAAGATCGTGGAATGACTGTTGCAATAAGTAAAGCAGTAGAAGAAAAATCACAAGCAATAATTTGTGCAAGCACAGGAAATACCAGTGCCAGTGCAGCTGCATATGCAGCCAGGGCAAGAGCAAATGGTTTTAAGATGGAATGTTTTGTTCTTGTACCAAAAGGATATGTTGCTTTAGGTAAACTATCTCAGGCAATGATTTATGGTGCAAAAGTAATTCAAGTAAAAGGTAATTTTGATGAAGCATTAAAACTAGTAAAAGAAATTGTTAGTAAATATCCAGTGACACTGGTTAACTCATTAAATCCCTTCAGAATAGAAGGACAGAAAACAGCAGCGTTTGAAGTTTGTGAGCAGCTTGGCAGATCTCCTGACATACTTTCTATTCCTGTTGGTAATGCAGGAAATATTACTGCTTACTGGAAAGGTTTTTGTGAATATATAAAAGAAGATAAACCCAGGATGATTGGTTTTGAAGCAAGTGGTGCAGCGCCAATTGTTCAGAATAAAATTATTGAGAAACCAGAAACAATTGCTACTGCAATCAGGATAGGAAATCCTGCCAGCTGGAAACAGGCAGTTCAGGCATCTAAAGATTCAGGTGGCTTTATAGATGTAGTAACAGACGAGGAAATTATAGAATCATATAAAATCCTTCATCAAATGGAGGGTGTTGCATGTGAACCTGCTAGTGCTGCATCTGTTGCTGGATTAATTAAAAGTGCAAAAGCAAAAAAAATTGCTCCTGAATCAACCGTAGTTTGCGTCTTAACTGGTAATGGTTTAAAAGATCCTGATTCTGCTATTAAATATGCAGGTACTGCTGAACATGAAGTTGAAGCAGATATTGATAAGATTGCTAAGATCTTAGGATTCTAATTATTGGGTGGTTAGAATTAACGATTTCTTTGTGGTACTACAACCTGCAGTGATTGATCCAAAAGTATAGGGATCCTTGTGCCACCATTTAAAACTAGTTCAGCACCTTTTGATGCAAGTGCTGTAAGTGCCCCGGTACCACCGCCGATTGCTGCACCTGACCATGCACCACGGCCTGGCATGCCGCCTGCAATTGCACCGATAGCTGTTCCCAGTGCTGCTCCAAGTCCTGCGCCGACTACTGTTTTCCCTGCTCCTTTTGCCAGCCTGGATCCGCCGGTTTCTGCCTGTAATTTAAACTGAGTGGTATCAACAGATGCACTTAAAGGGTATCTTTGTCCGTCTGGTGTCTGAATTGCTGTGAATCGAATTTCAAGAACACCACCTGAGCCTGCACGAAATCTTCTTGCTGGCACTGCACTTACAACCTGACCTATTGCTTGGCTGCCTGCAGGAATTAAAACATCAGCTCCTACTACAAGTGGTACTGAAACTGTGGCTGAAACTATATCACCCACGCGGTTAATACCTGAGCTTAATGTAGAAGCCAGTGTTGCTTCAAACTTTGATCCGGCAGGTGCAACGACCACTCTTCCTTTTAATGGGCGAGCAGCTGTTCCTATTCCAGGATCTTGAAAATTGTTATCCTGCTGAAGTACATTATCATATGATTCGTCCTGTGGAAGTATTGGCTGTTGGTATCCTTGTGAAAATACTGGGATAAAATTTGTTAATAGTGAACCGAAAATTAAAACTAACACAAGATTTTTAATTTGTTTTGTGTTTGATTTGCTCATTTGTTTACACCTCTATTTAAATAATTATATTACATGACAGAATATCTGAATAATATCCAGTTATACCTTCTCGTTTAAAACATTGCTGAACTTCTTCCTATACTCTTTACATGTCTTTAATAAATTCATCAGATCTACCGGTTCATTCTCTCCTGCTATAACTACCATATACAAATGCCCTCCAAATTTTGAAATGATAATAAGTCCGCTTTCATTTAATAAGGTATAAGTGTGAAACTCTTTTTCATAAAAAGCACTTTCTGCCTTTTTAAATAGTTCTTCTGAAGCAAGTATATTTTTAACCTGATCAAGGTAATTATTATTACCAGTCAATTTCTTATCACTGATGATTTGTTTGTGATTGTCCAGGAAGTATATGTAATTAATACCACCAAGTTTTTCTAATCTGGCAACAACTTCACCTATTAGCTGGTTTTGCTCCTGTTCTGTCATTTATTATTTTTTCTTTTTTGAATTGGTGTTTTTGTCTTCTTTTTTAACTTCTTCTGTTATGCTTGCATCTGAGTCTTTTGGTTTGGCTGACTGTATCTTTTTTATTGAAAGGATATCAACCCATGGTTCATCAAGAGCAGCACTAAAGACTTTTCCGTATATTTCAAGCACATCCCCCTCTTCAAGTTCTTTTATTACAGGATCTTCTTTTGCTTCTTTTACTTCATATGCTAATTTTAGTTCTGACAAGGGAATATTACTGTCTGGTCTGAACAGGCATAATGAAATATGGTCCTTTGAACTTCTCATAGCAGGCTTATAGTCTAAGGCAAGCGTTGTAAAGGAGCTGAATTTCCCTCTGAACTTAATTTTTTTTTCTAAAAAGTCTGAAGGCTTATTAAGCAATATCCCAATGAGTATAGGCTCAAATTCATTTTCATTTATAGGTTCTTTCTTTGTTTTCCCCTCTTTTTTATCATCCTCTTTTTTGTTTTCTTTGTTTCTCTTTGTTATTTTGTTCTGGAGTTCACTATGGACAACTTGTGAAGAAGAAAATGTAAACAGACTTATTGTTAAAGTAAAAACAATTAAATAATTTAACTTTTTATTTTTTATCATACTTTTTTAGCTTCTTTTACTTCATTTAGCATCTGTGCAAGTTTTTTACAGATGTGTCTGGCAATCTGAGTTTTTGGCTGCCTTTGCAGAACTTCTCTTTCTTTATCTTTTGTAAGTATCATAACTGCATTTTCATCAGAACCAAACCCGATATCCGGGACTGTTATGTCATTTGCCACGATAATATCAATTTTTTTCTTCTGTAATTTTTCCCAGGCATTTTTTTCTGTATCTTCTGATTCTGCAGAAAATCCGATAATGACCTGTTTATCCCGTTTTGTTCTTCCAAGTATTTCCAGAATGTCCGGGTTTCTTGTAAGTTCAATTACAATATCCTCATTTTTCTTTTTTATTTTTTGTTTTGAAGCTGTAATTGGTCTGAAATCACTTACAGCGGCAGCCATAATAAGTGCATCTGATTTGTCAAATTCTGACTCAATTACTTCCTGCATTTCTTGTGCTGATTCTACCTCTATTACCTGATATGGTTTGTCACATGGTACGGTTGAAACAAGAACTACTTCGGCCCCCATTTCATATGCAATGTCTGCTAGTGCTATACCCATCTTCCCGGAACTTCTGTTACCTATAAACCTTACAGGATCTACTGCCTCTCTTGTTCCACCTGCTGTTACGATAACTCTTTTGGTACCCAGTCCTCTTGTTTTATCTTTTTTAATATTCAAGACAGCATTCAGAATCTTTTCATTTGATGCTATGTGACCCACACCTGTATAACCGCATGCAAGATCGCCTTGCTCAGGAGGTATTATTTTGTATCCAAGTTTTGTTACAAGTGTTTCAATGTTTTTCTGGGTAGTAAAATGCTCCCACATGTTTGTATTCATTGCAGGTGCAATGTAAACAGGGCATTTTGCAGCAAGAAGTATATTTGTTATGAGTTCGTCACAGATACCATTTGCAATTTTTGCAATAATGTCAGCGGTTGCTGGCGACACGAGTATAAGGTCAGCACTATCAGCCAGATCTATGTGTATTGGTTTTGTCTGTAGTTCAGGAGCAAACATGTTGCAGAAAACAGGATTAGAAGATAGTACTTTAAGTGTCAGTTCATTTACGAAATTAATTGAATCTTTTGTTAAAACGACATTTATATTATGACCAAGCTTTTTGAGATCGCTTACCAGATCGTACATTTTATATGCTGCTATGCCTGCACTTATACCTAGTATTATGTTTTTTGATTGGTTTGGCATTAAAAAAGCTTCTGGTTATTTACTGTCAACAAGAAGAGTTCCATCACCTTCAGCAGCAATTTCCTGTAGGGCCTGAATAACCGGATTTGTGGTTCCTTCAAGCTCTTTTGTTTCTTCTTTAATTTGTTTTGCAAGCCGTGCAACTTTTATAATTAATCCGTATCTGTTTTCTGCATCTTCAAGCAAATCTCCCAGTAGTTTATTCATTGACATATTTAAATTCTCCCATTACTTAATTTTACAACGTTCTGCCCTGATTATGCTTATTACATTATCTATAGCCTCATCCAGCTTGTCATTTATAACTATATAGTGAAAAAGTTTAATTTCTTTCATCTCCTGTTTTGCTTTTTTCAGCCTTACCTTGACCTTTTCTATTGTTTCAGTTTGTCTTTTAATTAGTCTTTCTTCAAGTGCTTCAAAAGATGGTGGTGCCAGAAAAATTAGTACAGCATCCTGACATTTTTCCCTGATTTGTTTTGCACCCTGTACCTCAATTTCAAGAAGTACATCCTTCCCACAGGATAAATAATTATTTACCTGAAATTTTGGAGTACCGTAAAAATCACCTGCAAATTCTGCCCATTCAAGAAATTCTTCAGATTTAATCATTTTTTCAAACTCATCTCTTGATTTATAAAAGTAATTTACCCCCTCTTGTTCCCCTTTCCTTTTTGATCTTGTTGTAGCTGAAATTGACAAATATATATTGTCAACTTTTTTTAAAACCTGCTCAACTACAGTGCCCTTTCCTACCCCTGATGGGCCGGTAATTACAAAAACTTTTCCTTTTATAGCTGGCATTAGACTTATGGATCTGTTCTTTCTTGCACTACATAGTGTATTCCTAATTGAGTGTACAATATCTAACATACGATTAAGCCTAAATGAAAAGAATTTTATTTTTTACTGGTATCTTTCTTACATCTTTAGGATTGTTTTATTTTTTTGTCAGTTCACCATATAGATACATTTTTGAATCAGATACAAGCATTAGAAGTGGAAAGGTTGCAAAAGCACTTTCTGTCCTTGAAGAAGGACACAAGATGTATCCCAAAAACATTGAGATTTCATTTGCTCTTGCAAAGAGTTATTTATTAAGTGGGGAAATTGATGAAGCAAACAAACTTATAGCAGTAAACAAACTTTCTAAAATTCTGATTAAGAATCCTAATTATCAGAATTTTCTTGTAAGTCTTGCTGAATCAAATTACAATAACGGAAATAAAAAGTATGCAAAGCTTTATATACTTGATTATCTGAAGAATCATGATGAAAATGAGATTACAAAACGGCTTGTAAAGCACTATATAACCAGTGGTCATATAATTCCGGAAAAGTCTCTTGAATTATGGGAGAAAGCTTTTTTCGGAGCATCTAAGCTGCGACAAACTGAAATGAAGGAAAGCATTAAAGCACTTCTTCTGCCAAAATATTTTCGGCTTGTAAGTGAATTAAAATCCGAAAACAAAATTAACGAGGCACTTAAGGTGTTAAAGAAAGCTAAATTGCTTGGTAAGAATGCCGAAGTATATTACCAGGAGGCACTTTTACTAAGCGAGCTTGGTGACATTGACTCTGCACAGAGAGATTTTGAAGAGGCACTTCACATTGATCCTGAGAACTATAATTATAAAATTACCTTTGCAAATGTTCTCAGGGAAGCTGCTGAAAAGGAAAAAGACAGAGCAAGTCGGGAAGAAATAATTGAGAAGGTAAAATTGATTCTTGCAGGCAGCCAGGATGATCCGAGAAAAACAAGTATTCTGAAAAGGATAATTGCCCTGAATGCAAAATATAAAATATCAAATGAATTGTTGGAAATTGCTCCAGTAGGTGAGTTCCTTTATCCGTCCCTGATGTTTAGAGTTCAGTCTCTTACGGAAGTACCTGTTAAAAATTACAGGATAGAGTTTTTTGATGAATATGAAAACGGAATTGATATTTATCAGTCAGACTTTGTAGAAGCCGATGTAACCCAGGCGGTAGAAGTAACGTGCAGAAATCCTGTAAAAAATACAGGTGAAATAATGGCAAAGCTTTTTTTAAACGATGAATTTGTCAAGGAATATACAGCAAAATATTGATAATAAAGGAGTATTAATGAAGTACGAAATAATTGGTAATGATATGCAGACTGCAGTTGTTGACATGGACAACGGTGAATTTGTTCAGGCAGATGCTGGCAGTATGTTTTTTATGGAAGGTGACATTGACATGGATCTTAGAATGCCTGGTGGCTGGGTAGGAGGACTTAAACGAATGTTTGTTGGTGAATCTTTTATGCTGCCTGTGTTTAAAGCAAAATCAGACAGTTGTAGGATTGCATTTGCACCTTCTTATCCGGCTAAAATCCTTGAAGTTGAGGTTGGTGAGGGTAAAACTTGGCAGGCACAAAAGAGAAGCTTTTTATTTTCTATTGGTTCAGTGTCAATAAATGTTAGCTTTATAAAAAAGTTCAAGGTTGGTTTTTTTGGTGGTGAAGGATTTGTGCTTGAAAAGTTTACTGGTAATGGAAAAGTATTTTTAAATTGCGGAGGTATAGCAATTCATAAAGAATTAGCTCAGGACCAGAAAATTCTTGTAGATACTGGCTGTCTTGTAGCATTTGAAGAAGGTGTACACTATGACATTAAGATGGTTAGAAATCTCAAGACTGCTATCTTTGGGGGCGAAGGGCTATTTCTGACAGAACTTAAGGGTCCAGGTAAAATAATTCTGCAATCATTACCATTTTCCAGATTTGCAAATGTAATTACCGGTGGTAGTACCAGCAGTGGACCACTGGCTGATGTAGGTAGGATTTTTGGTGGAGACTGATAAGGTATGATATAAATTAATTGTTGTTACTACCTGGTTAGGTAACAATATCAGGTTTGACTATTTATGCAGGAAGATTTTATCCGATTCATTCGGTAAAATCTGAAAGGTGTGAAAAGAGGTATCTTTTAAGTGCACATTGCAAAGCCTGACAAGCGAAGAATGAGCGAGAAAGGCGGTAGGTAAAAAATGTCATCCCAACTTATGCAAATAGGAATTTTTACTGTAGTTGGATTTTTACTTGGTTTAACATTATTACTTCTCTCAGCAGTTATACAAAGAATATTTGGGATTTACAGTCCTACACAGGTAAAAACTGAGCCATATGAATGTGGAATAAAGGTATTTCATGAAACAAAAATCCAATACGATATTAAATACTATCTCTATGCACTGATATTTATTGTTTTTGATGTTGAGTTTGTTTTTCTTGTACCGTGGGCAGTAATATTTGATGTTACAGCAAACAGAATGTTTTTAATTATTGAAGCTTTTATTTTTGTATTTATGCTGGCACTTGGTCTTTATTATGCCTGGACTAAAGGTGTGCTGGATTTTGATGAATAATGGTTATAATTGATCTGTAAGGATAAAAAATGAGTGAGCCTTTAATAAAACTTCCCTCAAAACCTGTTCCTGACGATTTAAAAGGAAATGTTATTGTTGCTGGTTTGTCTGGCTTTTTGGATGTGATTTATAACTGGGCTCGTTCAAATTCTGTTTGGCCCCTGACATTTGGGACTTCATGTTGTGCAATTGAAATGATGTCTGTTGGTATGAGTAAATTTGATATTTCAAGATTTGGATCTGAAGTGTTCAGGGCTACTCCTCGTCAGGCTGATTTGATTATTACTGCAGGTACTATCACCAGAAAAATGGCCCCTGCACTTATCAGACTTTATGAACAGATGCCTGAACCTAAATATGTGATTGCTATGGGTGCTTGTACCGTTACAGGCGGAATGTTTCATGATTCATATTGTGTTGTTCAGGGAGTTGACAGAATAATTCCAGTGGATGTTTATGTTCCTGGCTGCCCGCCAAGGCCAGAAGGACTTTTGCATGGTCTTATGATATTACAAAGAAAAATAAGAAATGAATCATTGGCTTCAAGAAGAAGATATACAGAAGATCATCACCCTGTTACATATGTAAATGAATTAACAGGATTGCCATATCCATATACTGAACAAAAAGAAACAACAGGAAAGGTTTAACCATGTCAACAGAACAACTTTCACTGGAAGCTCAGGAGAAAAAAGAGGAAGAAAAGATTTTATTGCCTGGCGAGTTTAGTGTCTTTTTGAAGGATAAAGGAGTTAATTCTATCCCTCTTGGAAATGATGCAAGCGGAATTGAGACGCTTGAAATTGAAACAAAAGATCTTGTAAATTCCTGTCAACTTTTAAAAAGCAATACTGAAACATTTATTGATTCCCTTGTCCTTATTACTACTTTAGATTTAAAAAAAGGTTACCAGTCAATCTATACACTCAGTTCTACCAAGACCAGAAAATTTCTTAGAATAAAAATTACTGTCCCTAAGGATAATCCTATTGTTCCTACCGTAACCCATATCTGGTCAGCAGCAAACTGGTATGAAAGAGAAGCTTACGATATGATGGGGATTATTTATGCTGGTCACCCAAATCTCAAAAGAATATTAAATCCTGAGAATTGGGAAGGGTATCCACTTAGGAAAGACTATATTCCACCTGCAGATTCGCTTAATGGACCGCATCCTTTAACAGAAACAGAATTTGCTGAAAAAACTCTTTCTAAAGAAAGTTAGTTGTTACTAGTTTCCAATATTGCGTAGCCAAACTTTTTATAGTATTATCATTGCTAATAATTTAGTGTAACAATTTTAAGACTTTTATGGGGATTTTTCCTGTAAATATTCCACAAGCTAATTTTGTATATAACCCTCAACTTACACGTAGAAGGTTTTTGCATACTGCTTTTAGTATGCCTATTGCAGCAACACTTTTACCTTCCCTTCTTCCAAGTCATGCATCTGGAGCTGGAGTTCAGGTTAGCGATATCATTCCTGAGCATGAGTTAAGGTTTACAACAAGAAATGGTAAAGATCCAGGGCATAAGGTAGTTATTGTTTTTATGCAAGGAGGGCTTAGTTTTTTTGATACCTTTGATCCAAAAACACATTCAAGCATAGCTGGACCATTTAAACCAATTGATACTGCATGTAGTGATATTAAAGTTACTGACATTCTTAATCCAATTGCAAGACACATGAACAATGCAGTTGTGGTTAACAATTTATATGGTGGTGATGGGTTCCATCATGTTGGTGGTGCAATTGTTTTTACTTCAAGTCCAAAAGTAGAAGGTTCAGATTTTTATTCACCAACGCCAAATACAAATCCTTTTGTAGAGTTCTCAAGGACGTTAACTAAGCAAGCTACTAAAGATGTTGGTTATGTAGTCCTTCATCAAAATACAAAAGATATACATGGTGATGATAGGTTATTTAGAAGTCCATGGGATGCTGTAAAGTCAGGAGATCCAGAAACTATTTATTCAGCATATGATACCAATACAGGAGCATTTACAAACCCGTTTAATGATACAGATGGTATTCCAATTAATGAACTAAGGGCTAGGCTGGAACTTCTTGACCAAATGGAAGCTATAAATGGGCATAAACTTGTTGGAGCATCAGTAGATAAACATAGAAAATCATATGAGAAGGCTAGAAGTTTACTCGGTGGAGATTTCTACAAATCTTTTGATTTAAACAATGAATCACCTGAAGAAATAATAAAATATGGAGATAGTAAAGTAGGAAAACAATTGCTGCTTGCAAGACGAATGCTTCAAAGGGGTGCCAGGATTGTAGTTGCAAATGATGGTAATTATGACCATCATGGTGGTTTAGAGAACAATATGAGGCTTATGATTCCTCCGTTTGCTCAAGCATTAAGTGCTTTACTAGATGATATAAATCGTATGAATGAGAAAGTGTATGTTGTAATGGTGACTGAATTTGGTAGGACGCCAGGATATGAAGTAGACAGAGATGTTGAAACTGGTGAACCGCTTTACAAAGCGGCTGGGCGTCAACATTGGACTAATGCATTCGGGATGGTTGTTTTTGGCAATGATATTAAGAAGGGAAAGTTAATAGGTCAAACTAATAATAAAGGAGAAATAGTTGGTGATGCTTATCATGCTTCTATGGTTGGAGAAACAATTCTTGAACTAATGGGGATTGGAAGATTTAAAAAAAGAGGCGATTTTGTCACCAGTGAACGCTTTCCGTTTATTGATGTGAGAAATCTTTAGAAAATCAGTTTATTGCTCATCCAAATGTTGATAATTTTGTTCAATCCAGTTTCTTATTCCGGTATTGTTATTAACAGGAGGTAAGAAATAAATATCAATTCCTTCTTCAGAGACAAGTCTGGTTAATAAAGCAGAGTCATCAGCGCTTAATTTAACTTCTCGTATGCTTTTTCTGGCATCAATAATTGTCTCTCTTCTAATCTCATTATGTTCATGAGAACCTGGGTAATCAGGTGAAAATTGATACGCACTATCAGCAGTTTTTAATAAAAGTAATTTCCTTGTTCTGGTCTGTAATGCACCTGTATTATCGGCTGTTACTGTAAAGAATAAATCCCTGGCTTGAGTGCTAAAAGTATGCTCAGTAGATTTAACTGAACCCAGTGCATTGCAATTAACAATATCTATTTCCCTGGTGATTAATTTAAGAAACGGACCCTCTCCTTGTTTACCAGAATGTTTTTTATAAGCAGGCAGTTCAACCGACAGGTGAAAGCGGGATGGTCCTTCATCAGGATTAATTTTGTAAACAAATTTTGCCAGAAACCAGGATGCAAGTATTTCATTTATGAAACCATTTGCATGAACACCACCGTTTTGATTAATTCTGGTAAGTACACGGGTTGGATTTATTCCTAAAAGCCCAAGCTCAACTAATTGTGTAAGGATTAAAGCTTTTGTAAGTGAATTTGTTCCATCTTTTGTTACCAGCCTTTTGAATTCTTTGTCAAATGAGGTTGACTTAGTCCCGTTTCTTACTGCCCATGGATAAGTAAATCCTGAAAAATATTCTGTGTTTGCATTTACTATCCCTGAGAGTACGTCTATATATCCTTTGAAAAACTCAGTGTCCTGACCGTTTCTTGAAAATAAATTTCCTGATCTCCAAATCTGATCTATCCCTTCAAGTACTTTTCTTCTGTTAGTTAGGTCTGAAAAATATTGAGTAAATTGTTGTTCCGGAAGTACTAGATCATAGTTTCTGGTCTCATGTATTGGCAGTGTTATACATACATCTGCTTGATCATTTTCAGGGGGAGCAGTATCTAAGACCGATGGTAAGGTAGTACCCGGATAAATCAACAATATTCTAGGAACAAGATTAGCTTGTGCCTGAGGTTGAAGTTTTTCTACAGACATTTAACTCCATGGTTAATTAATAAATTAAGTAAAGTCTAACATATTGAATGGTTAAATATCATCACTCAAATTAAAAATCAGTATATATTTTTAATTGCTAAAGTGTGATCTGGGATTTATTTGTACAATCTGGTTTATGTTTACTTTTGGCTGATAAAATAACTTTGTTAATGTAACAGGGATTTAAAGAGGTTAAAGAATTGTCAATTGTAAGAGATACTGAACAAGCTGAAAAAGGTTTTAAGACAGATGAAATGGTTATTAACATGGGGCCCCAGCATCCTTCAACACACGGTGTTTTAAGACTTGTTTTAAATCTTGATGGAGAAATAGTCAGAAAATGTGAACCTGTTATTGGATATCTTCATAGAGGAATGGAATGGCTTGGGCAGAACAGAACTTATGTTCAGTATCAGGCTCTTGTTGACAGGGTAGATTATCTGGCAGGAATGTCAGACAGTCATGCATATATTATGGCTGTTGAAAAAATTGCTGGCATAACGGTTCCTTTAAGGGCTGAATATATAAGGGCCCTTTGCTCAGAATTAAACAGAATAATTTCACATTTACTGTGGCTTGGAATTTTCATGCTTGATCTTGGGGCAATGTTTGGATTTCCTTTTTATACGTTCAGGGACAGGGAAACAATACTTGGATTTCTGGAAGAAGTTTCAGGTCAAAGGATGATGTTTAATTACATCAGGATTGGTGGGGTATTTAAGGATTTGCCAAAAGGCTGGACTAGAAAAGTGAAAAAATGGATTACTACAGAATTCCCCAAATATGTGGATGAATATGAATCACTTGCAACAAGAAATCCAATATTTTTAGTTAGAACACAAGGTGTTGGTTATTTAAGTCCTGAGCTTGCAATAGATCGTGGTGTAACTGGACCAAGTCTTAGAGCATCAGGAATAAATATTGATTTAAGAAAATACAAACCTTATTCTGTTTATGACAAGCTTGATTTTGAAGTCCCTGTTTCTACTGTGAGTGATACTAATGCGAGATATAAATGCAGAATACAAGAAATGCGAGAATCAGCCAAACTTATTACTCAGATAATTGATAAACTTCCTGGTGGTGATACTGAGGACTTAGAAAAGAACAAAGCTCAGCTTACCAGTGGTACAAACCCTGTTTATAAAGCAGAAGATTTAATGACTATAGCTAAAGGGAAAAATGTCCCAATGGGTTTTAAATGTGGCCCCGGAGAAGCCTATACAGCAGTTGAATCTCCAAGAGGACAACTCGGGGTGCATTTAATAGCAGACGGTACTTCAGTTCCTTATCGTATTAAATGGCGTTCACCTTCTTTTAACAATGTTTCAGTATTACCTGATTTAATTAAAGGACATCCTGTTGCAGATGTAGTAGCAATATTTAGTAGTCTTGATGTTATTCTTCCTGATGTTGATCGTTGATGGCAATTGTGTAAATTCTTTAAGGGTAAGCCCATTTACCTGCATCCGGCTTCGCTCCTCTATCCAAGAACTGACGGACCACCCTTCGTCGCTCAGCCTGATGGGTAAATGAGCTTACTTAAGTCATCTGTGGTTTGTTTACACACCTGTTGATGCATGGAGATAAAATATTCTTATGCCAGTTGTTTCCACAAAACCAGTTTATTCAGGCAAGGCAAAGGATTTATTTGAAACTGATGATCCTTCTGTTATGCGGGCCTACTTTAGAGACAGCGCTACTGCTTTTAATGCCCAGAAAAAAGGCGAAATTCACGACAAAGGAAAAGTAAATGCTACTATTTCTGCTTATCTTTTTGAGCTTTGTGAAAAAAGTGGAATTAAAACACATTTTATAAAACAAATCTCAGAGAATGAACTTTTAATTAAAAAAGTAAAAATTATTCCTCTAGAAGTTATTGTTAGAAATATTACTGCAGGGAGTTTGTGTAAAAGATTAGGTATAAAAGAAGGTAAAATACTTAAAAATCCTATTGTTGAGTTTAGTTATAAGGATGATGCACTTGGTGATCCATTGCTTACCCGTGCATATATTAAAGATGCACTTGAAGTGGCTGATGACAAAATACTCGATGAAATTACAAGTCTTGCACTAAAAGCAAATGAAATCTTTAAGGAGTTTTTTATTGGAGTTGGAATAAAGGTTGTTGATTTTAAACTTGAATTTGGTACGGATAAGAATGGAGAGTTGTTATTAGCAGATGAATTATCTCCCGATAATTTTAGATTCTGGGATGCAAAAACAAATGAAAAACTTGATAAGGACCGCTTCAGGCAGGACCTGGGAAATGTAGAAGGTGCTTATCAGGAAATGCTTAAAAGAGTAAAAGAAGGTTCTAAAAGTCTTATTGCCTCCCCTTCAGTTCGGAATAACAAAAGTACGAAGTATTCAGTTAAAGTTCAGGTTCTTCCTAAAAAAGATATCCTTGATCCACAGGGGCAAGCTGTTGAAAAAGCTTTAAGCTCGCTTGGTTATAAGGATATATCGGAACTTAGAATAGGAAAAGAAGTTGTTTTTAAAATTGATGCAGATTCGCCTGCTGAAGTCAAGAAAATTGTTAATGAAATGTGTGAGAGGCTTTTAGCAAACCCTGTAATAGAAGATTTTAGTATTGAAATAAAATAAGTTATTATATTTAGTACCTCTTATGTTTGGTATTGGAAGAATTGCTGAGTATTTTATTGGCGCACCAGCACCACATAAACCTGTGCAGAAAAGATTTTCTGATTCGTTTATTTTTAGAGGATTTGTTGGTGGCAAGGCTCTTATAGATTTAGAAGGATATTCTTTTAGATACTCTGACAATGAAGAAGTAATTAATTATGTTTTAGATCTGGTTTCAAAAGGTCAGACTGTTACTTTACAGCATAAAAGTCCTTTAGGGATTGAACAAAAAATACCAAAGTTAGAAATTAGTTTTGATAAAACAAATAATGAAATAGTAATTTTCTTAAAAAGAGGACTTATAGAATGTGCAGAACTTTTAACAGCTGCATTGATTGGATTTTTAAATAATGGTTGTAAAGTTGCTGTGTCCTGGTCTCTTGAAGAAAAAGAAGATATTGTTATTATTGATGGAGAAGATGATTTAAATAAACAGTTTAATCAGGGGATAGATGTCGATTTAAAAGAAGCATATGAAACTGGTGACAATGAAGTTCAATTACCAGAGGATCATATAGATAGGGATATTTTAGAGTCAGTGCAGCTCGTAACAGGGGTGTATCCCCATAAAGTTGAAATACGAAAAGAAAGGTTTGGTTTTTTGTGGTTAAAATCTGTAACAAGACCTTTTGTCCTTTTTAACCCTGAATGAGTTGATATAATGTAAGGCAATTGTAAAAGGTAAATTTGTGTATAGGACAGAACCAGTTCAACCTAGTCTTAGGACATATATCCCTAGGCCAGTATTTGAGGAAAAATTTTCCCCGGGAAAGAGTTTTTCTTATGTGCAGAGACCTTTATATGTAAAAATTAAGATTATAAATCCTGAACTTACATTTAAGAAGGACTTAGAAGCAGAAAAGGAAGAACTTGTCTCAGTTATTTCTTCTGGGTTAGTCCAAAGAAAAGGTATTGAAATAGATTGTGGTCCTGTAGATTTAAAAACAAATTATGCTGCAGGAGAGCTTACTCAGGATGATTTTGTAAAAAGAGTTCAAAGCCAGGATGGTCAAAATACTAAAGCAGAACTAGAAACAAGACGGATTAGGCATCATTTTTTTAGTTTGTTTGGTACAAAGCATAATTTTGTTACATTTGCGAGATTACGGAATGAGGTTCAAAGAAATAATCAGGTATTGGATAGTCCTGATTATTCCGGCTTCCTTCCAAATGAACCTTATATTGGTTCAGAAGTAGAGTATCCTAATTTACATTATGCTGATCCTGATTTTGATCCTGCTCAAGAACCTGATAATGGCTTAAGTACAGAAATTGACGAGGCAGGCTGGGAGTTAATCAATGGAGGAAGTAGATACTCCAATGCACCAACAGTTATTGTAGATGAGAATGATATTTATAACTTAGTAAGCCAGATTGATTACTGGCTGGATCAAAGAGGTATTGTTCAAATTAAACGAAGGAATCAGACTGGAAGGGTTGAAGAGCTTGGTATGTTTCTTGAAAAAGAATTTGATAACGGTGAGGTTGTTTTTAATCTCAATGGACAGACAGAAAATCACTTTAGGGATATTTTTAAATCACTTGCTATGTATTATTTAAGAGCAGGGAAAACAGTGATGGTGGATTGTGATATAGAGTTGTATGCGGAAGATTTACCAAAAATATGGGACAGGGTTTTAGAAGGTGAGATACATGATATGGTCTACCAACCAATAGTTTCTGAATTAGGAATATTAATTGATATTGAACGAAGAAGGATACAAAGAGTTGTTCATGAGGACAGAAATTATATTGTAATGAGACCAAAACAAGTTAGATAAAATTATTTTTGTTTCTTCCTTTTTAGAATTAACTTTTCTGACTGAAGTTTTGGCAGATTTTCATATCCTTCTGTTTCTTCTGTGCTAACTTCAGTTTCCATACTACCCTTTAAAATTATCCTTCCTGTAACAGTTTTATTTATACTTTCTTTTAAACCCTGAGCAAGCTCATCTGAATTATCTGCTGAGTAATATCTGCCGTGAGTGTTTAATGCTACACACATAAGTTGTTGCTGAGCTTCCCAGTCATCTCTTACCCCAAAACCAACAACATTTATTTTTAAATCTATATTTGTATCTGCAATGTTTTTAGCTAATAAGCAGGGATCTCCGCCACAGGTTTCAAGTCCATCACTGATTAGGATTATTGATTTTTCACCTTTGTATGGAAGAATATCCTGAATTGCCTGTGAAAGTGAGAATGTAATAGGTGTAAATCCTTGGGGAAGAATTTTATAAATCTCATTAATAATGGTTCTTCTGTTATTTGTATCAGGAATAACAACTAGTCTTGAGTCGAGACAGTCATATCTGGGGCTTCCTGTAGGTTTTCCTGAACCATATACTCTAAGTCCAATATTTGCATCAGAGTCAGCATTTTCAAGAACTTCTTTTAGTACTTTCTTTGCTATGTGGATCTTTGTTTCACCCTGGATTTTATCTTCCATGCTGCCTGATGCATCAAAAACAATTAAAACCGTTCGTTTATCATCTGAATAAACATTTCCTTTTGGCCTTGAGCTTTTTAAAAATGGGTTTGTAGTTTGTGAAAAAGCAACTATTCCTGTGAACAGAAATAGAATAAAAAGAAGAATAATTTTAATTTTTATTGTCAAAAACTGTGTATTTTGCTTCTTCTTCATCTCCAGTAAATTCACCTGACTTTTTACCCCAGATATATAGTGCTAATGCTACTACTGCAAACAGAATACATATAGTGAATGCACCATAATATGCTGCTCCTAAACTTGCTTTATTTAATATACAATTTGGGCACATTTTTCTTTATGTTGTCCTTGACTTGAATAATTTATCAAATAATTCTTTTAATGTCCTGTCTCTCTTTGGATCTCCCCATTTCCATAGCATATATCCGGGTAATGTGATTATTCCAGTAAGGGCTGTAATAATACACAGAATTTGAATTAATAATTTTTCTCCAGGTTCAGTCATTTAATTCTAAAACTTCCAATCCTTTAGTAATTAATATTATACCTACAAATCCTATAATTGCTGAAATGCTTAAGAAAATAAAAAAAATCATTGATAATTTTTCAAATTTCAAATCAAATATATCCATCATCATTTTCCCAAAAGGTGTAAATAAGGAAAATCCTACAATTTGGAAAAACTGTGCCCTATACTTTTGTGCTTCAGCAACCATATTAATGAGATTACTGTATTTATCAAAGTCTTTCAATATCTAATATATTAAAGATTTCCTTAAAGTGTAACCTAGGGTTTCAATAGAATTTCTTTAATAACTTTAAAATATCCTTTGCAAAATAACTAATAATTACATCTGCTCCAGCTCGTTTTATGCCTGTAAGCATTTCAAGAACTACTTTATCTTCATCAATCCAACCCTTTTCTGAAGCAGCTTTTACCATAGAATATTCACCTGAAACATTATATGCAGCTATAGGAAGGTTTACTTTGGATTTTACTTCAGAAATTATATCCAGGTAAGGCAAAGCAGGTTTTATCATTATGATATCTGCACCTTCTTTTTCATCTAATAATGCTTCTCTTATTGCTTCTCTTTTGTTGGCAGGATTCATCTGATAGGATCTTCTGTCACCAAACTGCGGTGTTGACTGTGCTGCTTCACGAAACGGTCCGTAAAAACTGCTTGCATATTTAACTGCATAGCTCATTATTGCTTTATCCTGAAAACCATTATCATCAAGCACACTTCTTATGGCAGATACCATTCCATCAATCATTCCTGACGGTGCAATGATATCTGCTCCTGACTCTGCCTGTGAAAGAGCAGTCTTCTGGATTATTTCCAGAGTAGGATCATTTAAGATTTCCTTTTCCATTACTATTCCACAGTGTCCATGATCCATATATTCACAAAGACAGGTGTCATTTATAAGCAGAATATCCGGAAAATGTTCTTTAATCTTTCTGTTTGCTTTTTGAATTATCCCATCATTTTCCCACCCTGAAGTTGCTGTATTGTCCTTTGAATCTGGTATTCCAAAAAGAATTACAGAATTTATTTTATTTTCTTTAAGCTCTTCTATATATTTTAATGCTCTGTCTAATGAAAATTGAAAAATCCCAGGCATTGAGTTGATTTTGACTTCCGGGCTACTGCCATCATGAATAAAAATCGGGGAAATAAACTGTGCAGGCGAAAGGTATGTCTCCTGAAACATTGATCTTATTAGTTCATTTTTCCTTAGTCTTCTTGGTCTGATTTTTAAGTTTATTTTTGTCATTGGTTTAGTTTTTCAAGGGCAAGATCTTTGATAGTGTAGTAATTCTCTATTGAGGAAATCAAACCTTCTTCTGTAAAGGATTCTGCTATAATATCAACTCTTCCAAAAAGCTTTTTAGCAGTTCTTGCAGTTTCACCCCCTATTGTAGCTATTTTTGTGCTGTTTAGAAATTTGAAAAGATCATGTTTTTCAAACAGCTTCATTACATGTTCAGCAGTGTTTGAACTAAAGAGTGTTATTACATCAAGACCTTCTTTAATTTTATTCAAGGTGATTTCATCAAATGTTTCAAGGAAAACAGCATTATAAATACCCCATTCAGTTATATCCAACCCTCTTGAAAACCTATGTCCTGATGAATTTTGAGTGGGTAGTAAAATCTTTTTTTGTTTCAAATCTTCATTCTCAGAAAGTTCGCTAATTAAATCTTCAAGTGAAAACCTTTTAGGAATAAAATCAGCTTTTATATTGTATTTTAGAAGCTCAGATTTTGTTTTTATTCCTACCGCAGCAATTTTTGTTTTAAAAAGAATTCTGGAGTCATAATAGTTTTTGCTTAAAATTTCAAAGAAAAATCTGACAGAATTCTGGCTTGTGAAAAATATCCAGTCAAATGAAGGAAAATTATTAATTACCTGCTTGTTATAGATTTCCTGTTCTGTAATATGGTAGTTTACAACCGGAACTACTACAGGACTTGCACCTGCTTTTATTAATTTTGATGCGAAAGGTAAAGCCTGTTCTTTGGTTCTTGTAATAAGAATTTTCTTTCCAAAAAGAGGCTTTGATTCAAACCAGTTCATAGTATTTCTGCAGTTAACCACTTCTCCTATTACTATAACTGATGGAGAGTTAATCCCCTCTTTTTTAATATCTGTAAGTGCAGATTTGAGTTTTGTGATTATTGTTTTTTGCTTTCCAATGGTACCCCAGAAGACAGCTGCAAGGGGTGTCTCAGAGCTTCTGCCCAGAGTTAAAAGTTTTTCAATTATTTTAGGAAGATTCTTTACTCCCATTAAAAGCACAAGCGTACTGTTAATAGCATCAAAACTTTCCCATTTAATTTTGCTTTCTGAATCAAATGGATCCTCATGAGCTGTTATTACTGTAAAAGAGTTTGTAAAATCTCTGTGAGTGAGTGGAATCCCTGCATATGCAGGAACTGCTGTAATGCTTGAAACGCCAGGGATGATCTCAAAATTTATATTGTTTTCATGAAGGAATGAAGCTTCTTCCCCACCTCTTCCAAATATATTTGGGTCCCCACCTTTTAAACGACATATGATTTTATAATCTGCTGAAAGCTCAAGAAGTAATTTATTTATTTGCTCCTGTGAAATAGATTTATTTTTTCCGAAGCCTGATTTCCCAACATAAATAAGTTTGACTTGCGGATTTATAACTAATGCAAGCTCAAGTATTTCATTTGAAACAAGGCTGTCGTAGGCAATAACATCAGCTTTGCTTATAATTTCCCTGGCCTTTAAGGTAAGCAAATCAGGATCTCCGGGACCTGCTCCTGTTATATAAACTGTTGATTTATTTTTTTCTTTGCTATTCATTTATATGAAAACATTATCATATGTTTTAAAAGCATCAGTGAGTACTTGTTTCTAAGATTTCCATAAGAATTTTATTGCCGCCATTTTGTAATAACTTTTCAGCAAGCTGTATACCTATTTGTCTGGAGTTTTCAATTTTTCCATTGTTTTCACCCTTAATAATTCTTTTTCCATCAAGGCTTGTAACTATTCCCTTTATAATAATCTCATCATTTTTAATTTCAGAAATTGCACCTATAGGTACTTGACAACCGCCTTGAAGTCTTTCTAAAAATGACCTTTCACAAAGTGCAGATATATGAGATTCATAATTGTTTAAACTAAAAATAATTCCTTCAATTTCTAAATCATTCTCCCTGATTTCAACTACAAGGGTGCCTTGTCCTACCGCAGGAAATATTTCAGTTGTGCTGAAGTGTTCAGAAATTAAATTTTCAAAACCAAGTCTTTTTACTCCTGCGTAAGCAAGTATGATTCCATCGTATTCTCCAGATTCAAGTTTTTTTATTCTTGTATCCAGATTCCCGCGAAGATCCATGTATTCAAGATCTGCTCTAATTGCTTTAAGCTGGGCAATGCGCCGCAGACTGGAGGTGCCGATTTTTGCACCACTTGTAAGTTTTTTAAATTTAACTTTATTTTTTGAAATTAAAACATCGCATGGATTTTCTCTGGTTAACACAGCACCGATTTTTAATCCTTCTGGGAGCTTAGTAGGCAGATCTTTTAGACTATGAACAGCTAGATCAATGCCTCCTTTTAATAGTGCATCTTCTATTTCTTTTGTAAAAAGCCCTTTCCCCCCAACTTTTGAAAGTGCAACATCTGTAATGTGATCACCCTTTGTTTTAATTTCTTTCAGTTCAATTTCTAAATCAGGAAAATGTTTTAACAATTCTTCTTTGACATGTTTTGCCTGCCATAGAGCTAACTTACTAGAGCGAGTACCAATTGTAATAGATTTATACAAGCAGGTCCATGATCTCTCTAACAACCTTACTATAATTAATTTCGGGATGTGTTTTTTTCAGTAGTTTAATTGGTTTATGCAGGATTGAATTAACTATATTTTTTGTAATGTAGTCAACCTCTTCTTTTGTAAACTGTTTTTTGCTTTTACTATGTTTTTCAAACTTTAGTTTTCTTATATTCTCTGCTTTTTCTCTTATTTCTCTGATTAATTTGTTTGTATCTTCATTATCCAGGCTGGAAAAGAAGCTTTTTATGTGTTTTGATACAAGTTCTTCAGAACTTTTTATATCTTTATAGTTTGTCTGGATTGTCTTACTGTAAATTGACTGAATAGAATCGATATCTACTAGCTGAACATTTGGTAATTTCCCGAATTCAGAATCAATATTTCTTGGGAGAGATAAATCAAAGATATAAAGACTCTTTGAAGAATCTTTTCTGTAGTTTTTAAATTGTTCAGCAAAAATAATAAAATGTGGGGCACCTGCAGCACAAATTAAAATATCAACATCGTTTAGCTCTTTATAAATATCATCAAATGCAATAGTTCTGTCGATTTTATATTTATCTGAAAATTCTATGACTCTATGAGGTGATCTGTTTAAAGCTATAGTCTCTTTTGCCCCGCCTGTTTTAACAATATGTTCCAGTGCTAGTTTTGCTACGTTCCCTGCACCAAGTACCATTACTGATTTTGTTTTTAATGGACCTGCAATATTGTTTGCCAGGTCTACTGCTGCTGAACTGATAGACTGGCTGTTTGCTGAAAGATTTGTTTGTTTATGGACTTCTTTTGCAGATTTTAATGCATATTGGGACATAAGTTCAAGAATGTTTCCCAATATGTGCTCTTCCTGTGCAACAGCATATGCAGATTTTATCTGGGAAAGTATTTGTTTTTCACCTATAACAAGACTTTCCAGCCCGCATGCAAGTCTGAAATAGTGATTTACAACGTTAATATTTTTTAAAATTGAACTATATTCTTTTACTAGTTTTTCTTCTATTCCGATGTGTGATGCAAAGAACTTGTATAAGTTTCTAAGTGAATTATCTTCATCTGAAGATATGAAATATATTTCAGTACGGTTACAGGTACTCAAAACAAAAAATGAATCAAACAATCTGAGAGATTTTAAAGTTTTAATTAATTCCTTTAGACTGTATTCCGGTATTGCAAATTTTTCCCTTACAGCAACAGGTGCAGTATTATGGTTTACAGTAAAAAGATAAAGATCCTTAACTTCTTTTGCAGTGAAAACTTCTTTAATGTAGTTACTTTTTAATACTAAGTTTTTTACTACCATGATTTTTCAGTAATGAATTCTAGCACGTTGATTATTTGTATATTAGTCTTTATTGCTTGTTTTTAATAGAAAGTAAGTCTTTTGGACTTATATACTTTAAAGCTTTTTACCTGTAAATCTTCCAATCAGCATTCCAATAAATGAGGCTGTCAGTTCTCTCGATAATTCTTCTCTTTCCAGATGGGTAAGTTTACTTGCATAGCTTGTCCTTGAAATGACTGACAGATTAAGTTCATTTATAAGACATAGAATTCTCTGAAATACCAGTGAGTTTCCTTCAAATAATTTTGCAAATAGATTCTTTAAATTAAATTTATTTTTATGTTTACAGTAATTATTTAATTCTGATTTTGTATCAATATTTCTGCCACAGGCTTTCTCTCTTTCATTTAAAATTTCTTTTATTTGTGATTTATCAAGTGGAAAAATCTCACCAGCAATCTTTGCATTGAACATGATCTTTGCAGCAAATTCAAGCAACTCTGTATAGTGCAAAGCTCTGTAAATATCACTTCCTACTGTAACTGCACCGTGACGTTCCAGAATAATTGCATCATGATTTTCTAAACTTGATACTATAAGTGATTTTTCTTTTTCTTTATCTGTCCCAGGGTAAGGTACTGTTGGTATACTGCCAAGATTATTAATAACATCAGGAATTAAAGGCTCATCCAGGTTCATTCCGCTTACAGTAAGTGAAATAAGTGTTGGGGGGTGTGCATGAATAATTGCGTTTATATCAGGTCTTTTTTTATATGCTTCAAGATGAATGTCAAGTTCTGAGGATGGTTTTCCACCTGATATGATTTCTCCGCTAATATCTACTTTTGTGAATTGCTCAGGTTTTATTAACCCTTTATGTGTGTTTAAAGGTGTGATAAGAATTGTTCTTTCATCAGACTTTAAACTTATGTTTCCATCAAACCCGGAAATCAGGCCCTTTATATATAAAAGGTTACAGACCTTAGTTAAATCTTCTCTGCATTTTGTTTCAGAAGAGTGTTCTGTTATTTGTTGCATGGTAATTACTCACCGCCTTCCTCGCTCATTCTTCGCTTGTCGGCTTTGCAAAGTGCTCACGGTCTGCCACTTGTAATATTATACAGGTTTTGACGAATGAATCGTCAAAACCTTTCCATGTTGACTGTTTACTAATAGATTATTGTGGTAGCTGAGTAGTTGCGTTGCATGATTAATATAATATATTACATTACATCAATGCTGTAGAAAGACTTTTTAAAGATTGTTAAAGTATTTAGGTTGTTGTGTATATTGTTATGTCTGAAGAAAATAAAAAATTTATTATAAAAGCCCCCTTTCAGCCTGCCGGGGATCAACCAAAAGCAATAGACGAACTCTACAGTGGTATTGAAAAGAAATTTCAAAAACAAACTCTTCTGGGTGTAACTGGCTCAGGGAAAACATTTACTATTGCAAATGTAATTGAAAAAGCCCAGAAACCTGCTCTGGTCATAGCACATAATAAAACACTTGCTGCACAGCTTTGTAATGAGTTCAGGGAATTTATGCCTGATAATGCAGTTGAATATTTTATTAGTTATTATGACTACTATCAGCCGGAGTCATATATTCCCCAAACAGATACTTATATTGAAAAAGTTGCAAATGTAAATGATGAGATAGACAGACTTCGTCACTCCACTACGAGATCTCTTTTTGAGAGAGATGATGTTGTGGTAGTAGCATCTGTAAGTTGTATTTATGGACTTGGTGTTCCTGAGCTTTATTATCAATCTGCGCTAAGTATAAAAAAAGGTCAGGAAATTGAAAGAGATAAGCTGATTCGTGATTTAGTAGGAATTTATTATGAAAGGAATGACATTGATTTTAATCGCGGCAAGTTTCGTGTAAGAGGAGAAATCCTTGATATTTTTCCTGTTTATGAAGAGAGTGCATTAAAAGTAGAATTTTTTGGCGATGTTATTGAAAATATTTCTGTTATTGATATTGTGACTGGGGAAGTTATAAAAACCATTGATGAAATAAATATTTATCCTGCAAAGCATTATGTGGCTGATGAAGAAAGTATAGAAAAATCATGTGAACAGATAGAAATTGAATTAAAAGAAAGATATGATGAGCTTAAATTATTAGGGAAAGACCTTGAAGCAGCAAGGCTGTGGCAGAGAACAAAATTTGATCTGGAAATGCTTAAAGAGGTTGGTTATTGTACAGGTGTAGAAAACTATTCCAGAATTCTCGAAGGCAGGAAACCAGGTGAGCCGCCTAAAGTATTGATTGATTACTTTGACAGAAAATTTGGTAAGGACGGATGGATTTGTATTATTGATGAATCACATGCAACTATCCCACAGATAGGTGGAATGTACCATGGTGACTATTCGAGAAAAAGCACACTGGTTGAGTATGGATTCAGGCTTCCTTGTGCAATTGATAACAGGCCCTTAAAGCCTGATGAATTCTGGGACAGAGTTGGACAGGTAATTTTTGTCAGTGCCACTCCTGGTGATTTTGAATTAAAAGCAAGCGAACAAATAGTTGAGCAGATAGTCAGACCCACAGGGCTTATAGATCCTTCCATTGAAGTAAGACCTACAAAAGGACAAATAGATGATCTTATTCATGAAATCAAGATCAGGATTGCAAAGAAAGAAAGGGTTTTAATATCTACACTTACTAAAAGAATGGCTGAGGATCTTACAGCATATTTAACTGGTTTGAACTTAAAAGTTCGCTGGTTACATAGTGAGGTTCTTGCACTGGACAGAATTGAAATTTTAAGAGATTTAAGGCTTGGGGAATTTGATGTATTGGTTGGGGTTAATCTTTTGCGGGAAGGTATTGATCTCCCTGAAGTATCTCTGGTTTGTATCATGGATGCTGACAAAGAGGGATTCTTAAGAGCTGAACGTTCTCTTATTCAGATTATTGGGAGGGCAGCAAGGAATGCGGCAGGATCTGTAATTCTGTATGCTGATAAAATTACTAATTCCATGAGAAAAGCAATGGATGAAACAGAGCGTAGAAAAAAATTACAGATTGAATTTAATTTAAAACATAATATAACACCAAAGACAATTTCAAAAGGATTCTCAAATCCTCTGCTTGAGGCTCTCCGGTCAGGCAAAGATGTTCAGGAGATAGCAGCAGCAGAACTTGCCAGTGAAAGGCTTGATATAAGGGAATTACCAAAAATATTAAAGAAAATAGAAACACAAATGAAAAATGCAGCTTTACTACTTGATTTTGAGCGAGCAGCAAAACTCAGGGATGAATTATTTGTTTTAAGAGAACAGGCTAAAAAACTAAAAGCAACCAGACAATAATATTTACATGTTAAAATAATGCATCATGCTTGATTTATTTAGAAAATATTCCAAAGTAATTGTAATAATTATGTTAATTGCTTTTTTATTTGTGTCGCTTGGTCCAATAGTATCAGTTTTTGTGAATAGATTTTAATAAAACAGGTTCTGATTATGAAGCTAAGAATTAATTTGTGTTTTCTGGTTATTGCAGTTTTTATTTTGTGTTTTCATCCCGTCTTTAGTGCAGATAAATCGCGCAAACTTAGAGAAATTGAAGCAAAAAGTCAAAATATAAGAAGAAAGATTGAAGAGACCAAACAAAAAGAAAAGGTTGCTATAGGTAAACTTACAGAAATACAAAAGCGATTGTATAAAACGCAAAATATTTTAAGAAAAAATAAATTAAAACTGACAAATACACAAAATAATATTGAGCTTACTGAAGGTGAACTTTCAAAAGTTAAACAAAGTTATTCCGGCTTGAAAGTTGATGCAGAAGATAGGATCAGGCAAATATATCAGGGACAAAGACTTAAAATTCTTGAAATGCTTTTAAAAACTACCGAACTTACTGATTTGCTGGATTTACTTTATTACCAGAAACTTCTTATTGCACAGGATAAAAAACTTCTTGAGGAACTTAATAAAGAATCAAGTGAGATTACAATATACAAAGACAGACTTGCTGAGCAAAGGATACAAATAGCAAATATTGTAAGTGACATCGAAGAACAAAGAAGAGAAATAGCAAAAGAACACTCTTCCCAGTCTAGTTTGGTTTATCGATTGAGGACTGAAAGACAATCGTATGAGCAGGCTGAAAGGGAACTGGAAAGAGATTCTCAAAAACTTATATCAGAGATTAATAAACTGGTTGGAAGAGGTTCTCTAGGCGGATATTCTTTACCGGGGAGTGGTTTATTTTCATATCCAATCCAAGGAAGGCTTACATCACCATTTGGCATGAGAAGACACCCTATACACAGGGTTGTAAGTTTTCACAGTGGTATTGATCTTGCAGCACCTCACGGAACACCAATTATGGCATCTGATAACGGACGAGTTATATTTAATGGCTGGTATGGTGGGTATGGAAAGGTAGTGATTCTGGATCATGGAATGTCATATTCTACCCTATATGCACACTTAAGCAGTACTGCTGTATCAAGAGGGGCAAATATTCAGAAGGGTGAAGTTGTTGGATATGAAGGGAGGACAGGTTATTCTACGGGTCCTCATTTGCACTTTGAAGTTAGAAGAAATGGTGTGCCACAGAATCCTTTAAAGTTTTTGCGATAGTTTTTTAAGATTGTAGTAAAATAATTCTGTTATGGGATCTGCAATTTTTCCAATTAGTCTAAGCCTTGAGTCTCTTGCTGGACGATATAAGATTGATCCTTTAAGAGTCCTTGAATTGATTGAAGAAGAGCTGGCTGCTTCTGAAGGTCACATAGTTCTGGATGAAGATATGATAGAGCCTGACTTAAAGGCTGTTGCAGATGAGCAGAGTGTTACTCCTGATGTAGTTTATATGGCATTGGAAACTGGAATGTACTATAGAAGTCTTTCAGAATCGAGAAGATTATAAAACCAATTATTTTATATTCAGAGCATTTACTATGCTTTGGTTTTTACTGGTAGTTATAATACTTATTGAGCCACAATCTACTCTTAGATTCCAGAATTTTTTAATATTACTTTCTAATGTATTAAGCAGAATAACTTTAATAGGTCCTGAATGAGTGACTATGATTATGTTTTTACCATAAGATTTCTTTTTAAGAAGATTATAAAATCTACTGACTCGTTTGTTTAAGTCATTTATTGATTCACCTTTTTCAGGTCTGAAACCTAAGGGATCTTTCAGCCATTTTATGTAGTTTTTATAACTAGTCTCCCTAAATTCCTGATATGTTTTTCCTTCAAGAATACCTTCAGATTTTTCAGAGATATCTTTTGCAATAGTTATATTTTTTATCCCTGTCACTTTGCTTATTATCTTTGCACTGTGCTTTGCTCTTAAAAGATTACTTGTTATTATGCAGCTGATCTTCTTGTTTTTTATTATTTGTTTTAGTCTTTTTGAGCAATTTTTAATCTGTCTGATACCGGTTTTATTTAAATCCCAGTTCAGGTGCCCAAATAAAAGTTTTTTCCTGTTTGCTTCTGTTTCACCATGCCTGACAAGAAATATTTCAGAGGTTATTTCCCTGGTTTTAAGAATGTCTTTTGGTTTTCTTTTTTGCATTTAAAAATTAATAATGTTTGTATTCTGGTCATCAGATACAGGCTGGATTTTTTCCCTTGACATAAAGTAGCTCATTATAAGACTAGTTGCAGGTACAGCGATAATTAAACCTATACTTCCTGCTATTGCAGCAGTAATTTCAGATGTAACAAGTTCAAGATTTATGTATTTTAAAAGATCTTTCTCATGGTTTATAAGTAGTAGTAATGGCAGTGCCATTCCTGTAAATGCAAGAACCAGCGTGCTTGTCATTGTGCCCATGATGTCTTTCCCTACGTTCATTCCAGCAGTAAACAGATTTTTTAATGTATATTTTGGATTTGCTATTTTTATTTCCTGTATAGCGCTGCTTATGGATATTGCTACATCCATAATGGCGCCGAGGCAGGAAACAATCATGCCTGCTGCAAGAAGCCCTTTAAAATTAAGTTTGTAAATTTCATTTCCCCACAGGATCATTGCTTCTGAACTAGCTAGTCCTGATAATGGTGCTGCATTAATAATATACGTAGCAAGTATCCCACTGAATGTAACCCCGATTACAGTTCCAAGAGTGCTTGATAAAGATTTGAAGTTAATACCTGCAACAAGAAGCATTGTAAAACCTGTTGCGAGAAACGATACTATTACTGCAGCAAGAAGTGGATTAATTCCTTTCTCAATTGCTGGGATTAATAAGAAACCAATAAATATTATTGTGGCTATAAGTGAAACAATCGTTCTTATCCCTTTTTTACCACCCACAATTAAAAGAAGCAGAGCAAAAAGAGTCACTAAAAACCATACGAAGGGAGCCCGGTAATAATCAACCACAAAATACTCTTCATTTCCTGTGTTTAGATTTTCAATCTTATTGATCAGGTATTTTCTTCCAGGTTCTCCGACTATTGCAAAGCCCGGATTGTCAGGAATGAGGTTTAGTGATGCTCTTTTCTTTCCGGATTCAGGGCCTGAAACAATTCTTATTAGAAGCTGCTGTGAACGTTGCTTATTACCGCCAGGCAGTTCTTCCTCGATCTCTGAAATTACTTTTATAACCTGACCAATGCAAAATGTTTCTTTTACTTCATCGTTAGAATTAGATTTTTCATATGAGTCTTCCTGAGGTGCTTCTGTGAGTTTGGAAGGGACAGTAATACCCAGATTTAAAATGCATAACACTGATATAAAAAGAATAATTATTTTATTCCGGTATTTCATGGTTTGATTTTATCAAAGTTAAAAGGCTTTTAATCGTTATGGAATTCTTTTGCATGGTAAGAACTTCTTACCAGGGGACCGCTAAACACTTTTTTAAAACCAATTTTTAGTCCAATGAGTTTTAATTCCTCAAATTCAGAAGGTTCAAGATATCTGTAAATAGGATAACTGTCCCTTGAAGGTTGCATATATTGTCCCAGAGTAAGATAATCACATTTATATAAGTGTAAATCTTTTATAGTTTCAATAATTTCATCTGTATGTTCTCCTAAACCAAGCATTAATCCTGATTTTGTGATTATTTCAGAATTTGTTTCTTTTACATATTTTATTAACTCAAGGGATCTTGAATATATAGCTCCGGGTCTTACTTCTCTGTATAACCTTGGGACTGTTTCTATGTTGTGGTTATAGATATCTGGATTTCCGTTTATAACTGTTTTAATGCATTCTTTGTCTCCTCTGAAATCTGGTGTAAGCACTTCAATAGTTGCTTCAGGCAATATTTTTCTGATTTTTTTAATTGTCTCAGCAAAATGTGCTGAGCCCTGATCCTTTAAATCATCCCTGTTAACCGAAGTAATTACAATGTGATTTAGCCCAAGCATTTTTGCTGCATGAGCAACATTTGCAGGCTCTTCTGTATCAGGCAAATTTTGTGGTTTCCCTTTAGGCACATCACAAAATGTACAACCTCTTGTGCATGTATTTCCAAGAATCATAAATGTTGCAGTATTATTTGAAAAACATTCATTTCTGTTAGGACAACGTGCGCTCTGGCATACAGTGTTTAAATTAAATTCATGAATCAGGGAATGGACTCTTCTGGATTCTTCATTTAAAAGTACATCTCTTTTAAGCCATTCTGGCAGCCTTATAGTACTTCTCGATTTATTTTCTGTAACTGGCATAATAAATATGATATCACTTAAGATGAACCAGATTTAAAAAAGATTTTCGAGAATAATTCCTTGTCAGATTTGTCAAATGTTTTAAATAGGAAAAGTATACTAATGTAACTGGTTATAAATAATATAATCTGAATAACCATATTAAGATGTTCTTTGAATGCCAGAATCAATGACAGACAGATAACCCCGGCAATGGCAGATTTAACTGTCAGACTGTAAATATCTTTCAGCATCCAGATTGAATGTTTGGTTCCTGAATAAACAAGCATTAGAACAAAGAAAATTTCACTTATAAGCGTTGAATAAAATGCTCCATATACAGAAAATGATGGTATCAGAGCAAAATTTAAAATGATATTTAAGAAGCTGGTAAGTCCCTGGAAAAATACCATATTTTTATGTTTTTCCATAGCAATGAAAAGCATTTTAAATGGTGTTTCAACAAATCTTAAATAAATAAACATGCTGAATAGCTGGACAAGAGGAATTGATTTGTTGTATTTGTCCCCAAAAACAATATGGATTATAGGATCTGAAAATAAAAATATTCCAATTGCAACAATAGTTGCAAAAATTCCCATGTATTTCAACAGGATTTCAAATATTCTTTTTACCTTGTTTTCATTACTATCTTTAACCTCTCCTACAAAACGATACATTGTTGGCAGAAGGGCAAATTTTACCTGTGCAGGAAGCAAATTAGCAATCTTTGTAAATCTTATTGCTGCACTGAAAATCCCTACAGAATGGAGATCGCTATAGAAAGAAAGGAGGACAATACTGATTCTTGCGTAAATATTTAAAAAGAAATCACTCAGACTGAAAATCACTGAGTCCTGAAAGAAATCTGTAATAAGTTTTATTCTTACTTTTGGTTTTAGATGAATAACAGTATTTATCAATGAAACAATAAATATAACCAGACTTAAAAGCATGTTTGCTAGGGCAAGAGATAATACTGAATCCTTAATTGTGAGAGCAATGTAAATTATTACAAGATTTATTGCCGTTCTTAAAACTCTGAAGAATGAGATTAATCTGAAGCTTCCAAGTATTCTTCTGATAGAACTAAAAACAGTGGCATAACTGTCCAGTATAAGACTTACTGCAAAAAACAAAAGAATAAAAAGCTCTTCATTTCTGTACCCTGAAAGTAATCCCAGAAACATGATAAGAAAAATTGTCGGAAGCATAAGAATGCTCTTTACGAAAAGAGCATTCCCGAAACTTATTTGTACTTTTGAAATGTCTTTTGAACCAAATTTCAAAAGGGTTTTATTTAATCCAAAATCACTTAAAAACTGAAACAGTTGTACAAAAGAAAGAATTGCTGAATATAAACCAAAATTTTCAACACCAAGTGCTCTTGCTACAAAACCAATGGTTATAACATTTAACAGAAGAGATGCAAAGGAACTGCCAAGTAGGTAAAAAATACCGAATGTTAATCTTCTGGATAATGGTTCTTTTTTCTTCATTAGAGCATGAAAATAAAATGGCATTCTGCCATTTAAGTGCTTTTCAGGCTCCTTTAATACTATTCGTCTTCTTCAAAATTATCAATGGTAAGAATTTGATTTATAACAAGATCACTTAATTCAGCATCAGTCATTTTGCCAAATTTTGACCATGTTGATCTTGCCCATTGGAGATAAAAATAATTTTCTTCGTTTTTAAGATACTTCTCTATGAAGTCATTTACAATTGGGAATTTTCTGTAGTAATATGCTGCAGCAATAATATCCGCACAGGATGAAATCATTGATGCCCTGGATTCATTTGCTTCAGAGTCGCTTTTACATTTTTGTAAAAATTTTATTAGCAGCTCAAATGAGTCTATTTTTAGCTTATTATTTTGTATGGATTGATTTGGATCCATTTTTGTAACCTTTCTCTTCCTTGTGAATATATAAGGTAAAATCTGTCTATATTTTGACAGTGAATTTGTACTAGACTTCTAAAGACTTGTGAATTATTGATTAAATCTATTTAATGTTATGTGTTTTTTACTCAGGTGGCTCGCTCATAATGAGACTCGCCACCTTTCCATAGTCCACTTAATATAGACTAAATTTAACGGGTTACAGGTTTTGTCAAATAAATTGAACAAAACCTTTCTTTAGAAGAGGTTGTTGTTATATTATTACTACTCCGAGGGTTAAGCAATTTCATACAATTAGGTGGGTGGTGCAAAAAGCATTAATTATAAAAAAACCAGTAATTATTGTAGGATGCCCAAGATCTGGTACCAGCCTGCTTTTTAGAATATTAAGCTCAAGTCCTTATTTGTGGTCACTGTACCGGGAAAGCAATGATATATGGAATGCTTATTTTAAGCACTCAGGTAAAAAGTTTAATAATGAGGTTTTAAGTGAGAATGATTTAAATGATGAATTAAAAACATTCCTGATTAATCAGTTTCACATGAATACTTTGAACTATTACTATCTTGGTTATATTGTAAGAGAATATTTGTTAAAAAATAAGCCACTTAACTTTACAGTAGACATTATAAAAAAAATTAATATTGCATATAAAAATATCTTTTTGTCTGATTATAGAATTGTTGAGAAAACTCCAAAAAACTGCTTTCGTATACCTTTTATAAATAAATTGTTCAGTGATTGTTATTTTATCTTTTTAAAGAGAGATGGAAGATCAAATATTAATTCACTAATGGAAGGCTGGAAAGCACCCGGGAAATACACCAGAGGACAGGCAGCAGGAATCCCTTTGAATATAAAGGGTTATAGTGAAAACAATGGGAAAAGCTGGAAATATGTTTTGCCTCCGGGGTGGGAAAATTACACAAATAAAACACTTGAAGAAGTATGTGCATTTCAATGGGTTAGTTCAAATGCTGCTGCCTTGAATGGCTTAAAGAAAATAGATAGTGAAAGAAGAATGACAGTTAGCTATGAGGACCTTAGTTGTAATACGGCAGAGATTATAAAAAGTATATGTTATTTCGTTGATATCCCTTTTGACGGTGAAGTAAAAAAACTGTCATATAGACCACCACTTGTAAATTATGTAACCAAGCCCCATAAAGACAAATGGAAGAAAAATATTAATTTAATTCAGAATACTTTTCCTATAATTGAACCAATGATGAAAGAGCTTGATTATAGTCTTTCTGGTTGATTACCAAAATTTCAATGATTTAACGAAATTTATAAATCTTGTAACAATGTCAGGAGTTTCTTGTTTAATAGGTCTTGTAGGAGTAGTTCTTGCTGGAGATGATTGAGCAGAATTTGTTGCTCTTTTTGTACTTGGTAAACCAGTACCATTTGAAACAGGAATTGGTTTATGTGTAGGTACTGGAAGGGTTGCAGGTGCTTTTTTAGCAGGGCTAATCTCATCAAGGATGGCAAGACCATCTCTTACAAACTTATCAACATCAACCCCTTTTCGTATATCAAGTATGCCATTATTTGATCTTCGAACTATAGTATATTTCCCTTCAAATTTTCCGAGGCTATGCCATTCTATTGGTTTTCCACCGTCTCTTGACATAAAAATTACTCTGTTGAGTTTTTTAAGATTTGGACCTTTAAATGTTCTGGTTGCTTCTTCTATTGTGTAACCTGTTGTTAGTTTTAAGCCTTCTTCATCCTTCTTCTTTAGAAACAAATAATTCAGGGCATTTTTTCCATTCATTTCAATAACATTTACAAAACCATACCCTTCCCTGCCATCGTCTTTTGCCTGTCCAAGATAAAACCATTTTTCAATAGGTTGATTTGGATTAACATTTCTCCTGATTCTTAACACAGGCAGATTTTCAAATAATCCGTTAAATCCTTTTGGTGGTGGCTCATTAATAATATCGAGTTGAATATCTATACCAACAGATCTTTTAAAATTTCTTCTTGCTTTTATTGCATCTGGATCATCTGCAAGATCAGGATCGTTAATAGGAGCACCACTTCTGTATGGGTTTGAGTCTGATCTTTGTTCAGCAAGTATTCTTTTTTGTTCAGATTGTAGTCTTACAACATTAGGCTGGACAATTAAAAGATTTGGTTTACCATCGTTTTTTGGTGATGGAGTTTCTTTTACAAGTTTTCCGTCTACTAAAGTTACATCACCTCTTCCTACGATTGTGTCTGAAAGATTGGGACGAGGACCAACTGGTCTTCTTGTTTTTACTCTTGCTGCTGTTACTGGTAGTGTTGTTAACATTTAAATTTTCCTTTGAATATATTTTAGACTAACATTTCAATGTTCCGAAAGTTAATTCTATTTAGAATTAATTAACCTGGTAGTGATATCTGTCACGAATCTCGTAGGGAGAATACCTGAAGATTGTCTAGGATATAGCTTTAAAGTATTTATTTTGTCTTAATATTTCAAATAAAATGATACCAAAGGCAACAGAAACATTTAATGATTCAACCATTTCATTAATTGGAATTTTAACCAGAAAGTCACAATTGTTTTTAACATGTTTGCCCAATCCTTCATGTTCATTCCCTACTAAAATTGCAAGCATGTCAGGGAAATCAGTTTCATAAATTGATTTTGATTCTGTACCTATATCAGTTCCGACAATCCAGAACCCGGATTCTTTAAGCTGGTTTAGTACATTTACACAGTTCGTTACTCTGGCAAATTCTGTTCGGAAAAGTGCTCCTGCACTTGTTTTTATTGTTGTAGCATTGATTCCTACATTACTTTTTCCTGTTAGTATTATGCCTTTTCCGCCTGCTCCTGCAAATGTTCTTATTATTGCACCGAGGTTGTGATTATCCTCGATTTCATTGGCTATTAAAACAATTTTCAGATCATGTTTTTGTAATGTATTTTCAATAATTTCACCAACAGATTTATATTCCACCGGTGATATGCTTAGTACTATACCCTGATGTTTTTGATTGCTAGTAAGATTTTTTAATTTATTATCAGGTACAAACATGAAAGGAATCTTTTTCTCTTTTGCAAATGAAATTATTGTTTTTTTAAGGTGCTGATCGTTAAAATTTTCAGCAATCCATATTTTATTTACCTGCACCGAACTGTTTTCAATCACTTCCAGAACAGGATTTCTTCCAAAAACAATTTGATTCTGATCATGTTTTATGTTTTCAGCCAAAGATATAGAGCTCCTTAGTTATGGTCCAAGACCATCGTCTTCTTCAGAAGATTCATCTTCCTGATTCTGTACTTGTTCAATTTGTGGCTTTTTCTCTTCTGCCAAACCATCTTTTTCGAAAATATTTAATCTTCTTCTTGCTTCTTCTATTAATTCTGGGTTTTTGGGGTCTTCAGCAGATGCTTCCCCCGTACTTTCCTCTTCTTTTGTTTCAGTTTCTCTTACTTCAATTTCTTCTTTAATTTCATTGAGCCTGTTTTTGTTATGAATAAACGGACCGTATAAGAATCGCGCAAATGGCAGGAATCTTTTTGCTCCAGTTGGAACTGGTGAAAATTCTGTAGGTTCTGTGCCTGGATAAAATCTCTTTTTAACAGGGTTTGGTGTATATGGTGTTGCAAGTAATCCTGTTAAAGGGTCGACAAGGAGTTCTTTAACATCCGGTTGCTGAGGAAACTGTCCGGGTGGAATGTCTCTATCTTTATAATAATCTTCGCAGAATCTCTTCCATACTCTTGCTACAATTGCACCTCCTGTTACTCCTTTTCCGAAAATTGGTTTGTTATTGTCATTTCCTCCCCACATGGCTACAGATAGATCCGGCGTAAAACCAATAAACCAAACGTCTCTTGACTTATCTGAAGTGCCTGTTTTCCCTGCTACAGGACGATCTTTTAATCTGGCAAGTGTGCCTGTACCTCTTTTTACTACATCCTGTAAAATATTGACAAGTGTTGCAGCAGCATAAGACGAGCAGGCTCGTTGTGGAATAGGTGAGTTGTTCTCAATGATGCGTTTTTTCGGATCCTCAATCCTTCTGATTAAAATTGGTTTTATATAAATTCCACCTCTTGCAAATGTTGCATAGCTGCTTGCTGCTTCAATAGGAGTTATTGCGTTGGCTCCAAGAGATACTGATAAGTTTGGCTCCAGATCACTTTCAATTCCGCAGTTTTTTGCAATTTCTACAATTTTTTCCATACCAACTTTTCTTGCAACTTTTACTGCAGGCAGATTTCTTGAAAATGTCAGAGCTTCCCTGACTGTAATTGTTCCCCAGAACTTCCCATCAAAGTTCTTTGGTATCCATATCATGTTTTCGCCATCAGGTATTTTTACTTTTGAATCTTTTATTTTAGTGTTTGGATCTATTAAACCAACCTCAAAAGCAGCCAGATAAACAAAGGGTTTAAAAGCAGATCCTATGGTATGAGGGTTTGTTGCGCGGTTCCACTGGTGTTTCCAGAAATCCCCAACCCCGCCTACAAGAGTTCTTATTTGTCCTGTCTTAATATCAATTGCACAAATAGCATATTGTGTTACACCACTAGGTGCATTTTTTATTTCTTCGTTTAATATTTTTTCTGCTTTTTCCTGTGCATCAGGATCAAGTCCGGTATAGACCCTGTATCCTTTTTCTTTCAAGTGATTTACATCAAACCTTTTTTTTAATTCTTCAAGTACATATGAAAAATAATATGGATAAACTTCAAACTGTCCTGGGGATGAACTGAACCTGAATTTTTCATCAAGAGCTGATTTATATTGTTTTTGTGTTATATATCCAAATTCAAGCATCTTCTGTAGTACAAGCTTTTTTCTTTCCTGTCCAAGTTTTAAATTAGATGAAAGCTGACTTGGAGCTTTTAAAAGGCCTGCAAGATAACCCGACTCACCTAGTGTAAGATCTGAAGCATCTTTATTAAAATACCTTTGTGCAGCTCTTTGTATTCCATAGGCTCTGTTTCCCCAGAAAACCTGATTCAGGTAAAGTTCTAAGATTTTATCCTTGTTTATTTTTCTTTCCATTTCCAGTGCAAGTAAAATCTCCTTGTATTTTCTTCCGAATGTTCTTTTTCTTTCTTCTTTTGGTATTAAAAGGTTTTTTACAAGTTGTTGTGTAATAGTGCTTCCGCCTTCTACTATTCTTCCTGCCTGCAAATTTACAAAAAATGCTCTCATTATTGCCATAGGATCAATGCCTGCATGGTCGTAGAAGTCCTTATCTTCTATAGCCAGCACGGCTCTCTTTAAAAACGGTGAGATCTCTCCAAGTGGAACTACCTGTCTGTCTTCTTCTGCCTGTAAAAATCCAACAAAATTATCCCTGTAGTCAAAAATTTCTATAGAGCTTATTGGCTCATATTCTGTCAGGTTTGCTATAGAAGGGAGCCCTAAGTATCTGTTAATTAAAGGTAAGGTAATATAACACCCTATTAGAATTCCGATAAGAAGCGTGATTAAGATTGTTAGTCTTGTGCCCATTGGTCTGTTTAAAGTAAAAACCAGCACCGAAGTGCTGGTTTTATTATATCTTCAACGATAATCGTAATTATAATTAGCCTGAAAATACCTTTGAAGCACCTTCAGCAGTCCATTCAACAGCATCAGCAATGCCTCCGAATGCAGACTGGAATGTGGCACAACTAAATGGTTTTTCTAGTCCTGCTAGGAACCCTTTTCCACTCCAAAGAAGTCCACCAGCTAAACCATGAACTATTGCTCCTGGAGCTGCTCCAAATGCAAGGCCTGCGACTGTTTCGCCTGCACCATCTTCATCTCCAAGTGCGCCTGCAACTGCTTTTGTACCTTTTACTGCACCACGAACAACTCCTGTTGTAGTTCCAACAAGAAGACCTGTTGTAGTGGCAAGTGCAGCGCCTACTAGCTTAAATGGTAACCCTACGCTCCATGCAAGAAATGAATTCTTTTTGCAGCCTGAGCTGGCTTCGTCAGCTAATGCTGCTTGGGGAAGCAGTATTGCTGCAACTAATGTTAATGCAAGTAATTTTGATTTAATCATTCTATTTTGCTCCTTCTAATTTTTTCCAACCCCTAAGATGTTTATTAAACCAGTTTGATTAAATATTGGAAACTTAAAAGTGTATTATTTTTACAAAATGTATGGCATTACATATTACCAAACTATACATGCTTTGTATTTGAAAGGCATATTGTTCCTATTGAGGAACTAAATGAAAATAGTGGGTGAGAGTAAATTTAAGTATGATGCATATGAGCCTTACAAGTATTATTTATTTAATGAATTCCAGATTGAACTTTTGCTTAAAAAGAATTTTCAGGAAGAGATTTTTAATCTGTTTTGTGCTTATGATTTTTATATTTTGTTTAGATTTCTTACAAATGAGATCATTTTCCCGCACCCTGCTTAAAGGTGGAATAACCACGATTGTCAGAAAAGGAGAAAATCTTGAATTAAACATTCATACACCACTTAATCTTTATTACAGTCAGATTGGGGATAAAATCGCAGGATTTATATCACATGATATTCCTGTAAGCGAAGATTTTCTAATTCCTAAGGGAAGCAAGGTAGAAGGAATTCTTACAGCTATAAAGAAACCAAAAAAATTTGGTCAGGATGGTGCTTTTGAAATTAGTTTTAATGAACTAGTTCTTCCTGATGGAACTCTCATTCCTGTTTATGGCACAGTAACTACTGATGTTAAAAAGACGGAGGAAAAAATTGCTAGCATAGTAACTTATGATACTGCTCTTATAGCTTACGGCGGATTTCATGGAGCTATAGCAGGAATACAGTATGGTGGCATACCACTTGCAATAGCTTCTCACGGAATAAGTGTTCTGGCTGGAGCTGGGGCAGGTGCTGCAACAGGTGTAATTGGCTCAATCAGAAGAAAAGGATTAATTCCTGAAACCAGACTATTTTCGGTTTTACCATTAAAGTTTAAAACCAATTTTTCACTACTGGGCGATATTCCTGAAACTAAAAATATTGTTCATGAAAAACCTCCCGAGGGAGAGGATTATAAAGGCTTCAGATTTTACCCATCGCTAAATAAAGAAGACATAAAAATTGAACTGACAAATATTACAGGAAATTACAGTGAAATATATGGCAATTACCTGGTTTTGCAATTTAATCTTGAGAACAAGTCTGAAAGATCAATAAGCCTTTCTAATATTGCTGTGGTAGACAGTGATGAACCTGAAGTATTAATTCATCCTGATGTTTTTTTATCCGGTACTGAATCATTTAAGTCTGTTAAACCATATGAGCAGATAGTAACGACGCTTGCATTTTTAACCCGAGGTAAAAAACCGAAACCTGATAATTACAGTTTGGTTGTAGTTGATTCGCTTGACAAGAATGAAATACTAAGAATTCCACTGGTAATCGTGGAAACCAAAGACTGAACTGATATAATATACAATTATGACAGAAAAAACTCTGGAGAAAAAAATGGTATCAAATGATAGCGTAGCTCTTGATTCTATTGCTTACTTTAATGAAAAGTTTGTACCAATTAGTGAAGCAAATATAAATATTATGACCCATGCTTTTCAGTATGGTACAGGAATCTTTGAAGGCATCCGTGGTTACTGGAACAATGAAGAAAAGCAAATGTATATTTTCAGGATGAAAGAGCATTATGTGAGACTTACAAACAACTGTAAGATTCTTATGCTTGAACTGGAAAAAACACCTGATGAGCTTTGTAAATTGACAGTTGATCTCATGAAGAAAAATAAACCTTCATGCGATATGTACATAAGACCAAATGTATTTAAAGCAGGTCTTATAATCGGACCATCACTTTTAAACACAAATGGCAGAAATCCTACAGCACTTTCTATATATACCGTTCCTATGGGTGATTATGTAGATATTTCAAAAGGACTTCATGTCTGTGTATCAAGCTGGACCAGACTGGATGATAATGCTTTAACCCCTAGAGGTAAAATCCAGGGGAGTTATGTAAACACTGCCTTTGCAAAGACTGATGCTTTACTAAACGGATTTGATGATTCCATAGTACTTTCCCAGAACGGGCATGTCTCAGAAGGGAGTGCAATGAATCTGTTTATTGTAAGGGATGGAAAACTAATTACTCCACCTGTTACATCAAATATCCTTGAAGGTGTCACGAGAGACACTATTATACAGCTTGCAAAAAATGAACTTGAGCTGGAAACTGAAATCAGGGAAATTGACAGAACAGAGCTTTATATCTGTGATGAAGTTTTCTTCTGCGGTACAGGTGCGCAGGTAAGCCCTATAATAAAAATTGATCACAGAAAAGTTGGCAATGGTCAGATTGGTCAGATAAGCAAAAAACTTCAGGAAATATATTTTGAAGTGGTTCGGGGCAGAAAACATGTTTATAAAAACTGGCTTACACCTGTATTTTAAGTTCTTTGTTGTATATTATTTCTTCCTTGTCCAGACTAATCTGCTTCCATAGCTATTTTTATCAAACGACAGTATATCAAAGTCTTTCATTAGTGTTTTTAGCTCTTCATCAGAGTAATTTCTGAGCATCATGCCTTTCCTGATTTCATCTGTATAAATATGAGTAGAATCTTCAAGTTCAAAGTATTCACCTTTTCCTGTCCCTACCTTATCAAAACAACCAAACAAGAACCCTTTCTCACTAAGTATTTTATGAATTGTTTCAAATATAATCTTTGCCTGATCAAACCGGAAATGTTCCAACACTGAATTACAAACAATTGCATCAAAGGAATTTTCCTTAAAAGGAATATTCAGCAAATCACACGCCAGAAAATTTACATTCAGATTTTCTTCTTCTGCCCATATTTTTCCAAGATCAATAGCAGGTTTTGAAGCATCAATTCCTGTTACATCAAAACCGTATTTAGAAATGAATATAGAAAGCCATCCAGAACCACATCCAAGATCCAGGACTTTTTTAACCTGGTATTTTTTCAATTTTCTTGTAAGCTCATGTATATAAGGAAGCTTTGGTAGCTCCTTATGAGGTTTGCTTACTCTTTGCCAGGCTTTATCCCAGAACTGGAGATTTTCTTGGTAGATCTCATCTAAACTTTTTTGCATTGTTTGCATTTTTTAATTAACTTAATATCTAGAATCTAAAATTAAAATCCTTATAATCAGCTATAATTTAACACATCATGCAAACTGTTCAATAGTATATGCAGAAATAATCATAAATAAATGTCTACAAATCTTAAACATCAAAGCAAAACCGTAACTCAGGGTCCTGAGAGAGCACCTCACAGAGCCATGCTTAAGGCAATGGGGTTAAAAGATAAAGAAATCGGGCAGCCGTTTATTGGTATAGCAAGTACATGGAATGAAGCTACCCCTTGTAATATTACCCTTCATGATCAGGCAGAAAATATTAAAAAATCAGTTGCTAAGCAGGGTGGAACCCCAAGAGAATTTACAGCGATTTCTGTAAGTGATGGGATTGCAATGGGGCATGAAGGAATGAAAGCATCGCTTGTAAGCAGGGAAATAATTGCAGATTCAGTGGAACTTATGATGCGGGCACATTGTTATGATGCACTTGTAGGGATTGCAGGTTGTGATAAAAGCCTCCCGGGAATGATGATGGCAATGCTTCGTTTAAATCTTCCATCGATTTTTCTTTATGGCGGAACTATTATGCCGGGAAAGTATGAAGGGAAAGATATAACACTGGTAGAAGTTTATGAGGCGGTAGGAAAGCATAATGTTGGATCAATAACAGATAAAGAGCTTTATGAAATTGAATCTACAGCATGTCCTGGTGCTGGTTCATGTGGCGGACAATTTACAGCAAACACTATGGCATGTGTAGCAGAAGCTATAGGTATTGCACTTCCTGGAAGCTCTTCCTATCCCGCTATAGATCCAAAGAGAGAAAAAGTTCATGAAGCATATGGAAAAGTAATAATGGCTCTTCTTAAAGAAAATATAAAGCCGAGAGATATAATGACAAAAAAAGCTTTTGAAAATGCAGCAAGAATTGTTGCCTGTACAGGGGGTTCTACAAATGCAGTTTTGCATCTCCCTGCTATGGCACATGAAGCAGGAATGAAGTTTACCATTGAAGAAATAGAAAATATTTTTCATGCTACTCCGTATTTTGTAGATTTAAAACCGGGTGGAAGATATGTAGCATATGATGTTCATAGAATAGGCGGTGTACCAGTTATTTTAAAAGCTTTATTAGATGCCGGATTGCTTCATGGAGATTGCTTAACTGTAAGCGGAAAAACCATGAAGGAAAATTTAAAAGATGTAAAGTTTCCACAGAATCAGGATGTTATGTTATCTCCTGGCAAACCTTTATCACAAAGTGGCGGTTTAAAAATATTAAAAGGAAATCTTGCTCCTGATGGTGCAGTTATAAAAGTTGCAGGCTTAAAAAAACTCATTCATGCTGGTCCTGCAAAAATATTTAACAGCGAGCAGGACTGCTTTCATGCAATTATAAATAAAAAAATAAAACCTGGTGATGTAATAGTGATCCGTTATGAAGGACCAAAAGGTGGTCCTGGAATGCGTGAAATGCTTTCTGTTACTGCAGCACTTTATGGACAGGGACTTGGCACAGAGTGTGCATTAATTACAGATGGAAGATTCAGTGGAGGAACAAGAGGTCTTATGGCAGGCCATATTTCACCGGAAGCATATGTTGGCGGACCAATTGCACTGATAAATGATGGAGATACTATTGAAATTGATGCAGAAAAAGGAACTATATCTGTAGGGCTAAATGATAACGAGCTAAAACAAAGAAAACAAAAATGGCAGCCTCGTAAACCAAACTATACTTCAGGGGTCTTAGCTAAATATGCAAAATTAGTTGGGAGTGCTAAAGATGGAGCAATTACTAACTATAGCTTGCTTGAAGAAAAAGTACCTGTAAACTCTCTCAAATAGCTTGAGTTATAATTAAATTTGTTTTTTGTATTATGAATTCTGATTCTCTAGTTTCTAATTCTCTAGGATATGGCAGGTGTCGCCAAGTGGTTAAGGCCCCGGGTTGTGGTTCCGGTATACGCGGGTTCAACTCCCGTCACCTGCCCCAGTTTTTATACCGCTCGTTTCGCATAAATGCTCAACTCGCTTTTCAATAATGGTGCTTTTTGGTGAGTAAATCACTCAAACAGCTTATATATTTAAGATTTACAGTTCTAATAACCTTGATTTTAACTAAAGTTAAATTTGGGAATATAATGTTTGTATACATTAAGTAATATGAGGTTGATTTTTAAAAGATGAAACTTAAAATTGTTTTAGAAAAAAGTGATGAAGGTGGTTTTACAGCACACGTACCATCTTTACCAGGATGTATTAGTGAAGGTGACTCAGAAGAAGAAGCTATTAAAAATATTCAAGAAGCTATTGAGCTTTACCTAGAACCTGTTGATGATGATTGGATCTTTGATAAGAGCAAAAACGTTATAAGAGAAATTTCTTTGTGAAGAAAGTTCCGAGTTTAAACTTCTTTAAAGTAATTAGAGCACTTCAAAGAGCTGGATGGATTGTGGTTCGCCAGAAAGGTAGTCATATTAGACTTCACAAGCACAGTAATGATGAAACTTTAAAGCTAACTGTCCCTGCTCATAACCCTATTAAAAGATCAACATTAGCTCATATACTAAAACAAGCAAAAATAGATTTAGATGAATTTGAAAAGTATCTGTAACTATGCCACATTCCTATAATCAGGTATAAAAAGATGTCCACTGTAAGACATTATCCTAGTTCTAACATCCTCTACGACGCTGCCCAGTTTTGGATCTACACAGTGTTGTGAAAAAATGGTCTATCTGTTAAACTATTTATTAAATTTTGATATATGACAATTCCTATAAAAAGATTTCTTCATAGAACAGGATGCCATCTTGTAATAGAGAAAAATCCGTGTTTTAAACCTCTTATTTCACCAAAGTATATTGCAACTATAAGAAGAGAAGGGAGCTTTGCGGAATACAAAGATGATGAAGCAGATCATAATCTTACAACTTATGCTGGTTTTGGCAAAACGCAAAAACAAGCTACAGAACGCCTTATAGATAGCTTGCGAGGAAAACTAATGATTTTAAATGCTATGAGTAAAAGTAGAAAAGAGTATTCTGTTCCATTAGATTTAGCTCTATAATCTGGAATGTATAAATGCCATGCATGGCTCATTATCTTACTTTTCACATACACGTTGTTTAAGTATAATAAAAACAAATTGAACTTAAGTTACTTCAAGTCAAAAAAAGATATAGCATGTTTAGTTTTAGCTTTAATTTTTTCTATTACTGGAATACTTCACTTTACTTATATAAAAACATTTGTTCAAATAGTTCCACCTTTTATTCCTGCACCGGAATTAATGGTTTATATAAGTGGCGTTTTCGAAATTCTTGGAGCTGTGGGACTTTTAATCCCACGTTATCAGAGACAAGCTGCTTTTTGTCTTGTGATTTTACTTATAGTTGTTCTTCCTGCAAATATTTATATGGCAGTTAAAAATATTCAATTTGGTGATATTATAATTAACCCAATCTTGTTATGGCTGAGAATACCTCTTCAAGGTGTTTTTATTTGGTGGGTTCTTTGGTGTACACAAAGGAGGTAGTTAAAAATGTATCAGGTGCTTTTAGTGTCCTTCTTTGTTTTTAGTACTAATGTGGCTTTAACCTTTCTAGTTATTTTTGGTTCTAAAAAAAGTGATGCTTTACTTCGTGCCCCAATACTTGATTTGATTGTAGGTCTTTTTACTTGGATTCCCTGGATAGTTACCTTCTGTTTGTATGGTTTGTCTGGACTATTTGGATGCTTTATTGGTCAAATGGTTATGCTGTCTTCTTTTTGCAACATACATACAATGCTACATAAATACAAAGGACCGACTCTGAAACACACGCTTAATCAAATTGTTGGTCCAGCTCGTAACCATTTGGGATTGTTAATTAGTTTACTTGCATTGCCTATATTGCTAAGTGTTCGCTTCGGACAAATTTTTATTTATCCATTGTTGGTTTGGACATTAAACTTCCCAAAATACAAATCTGGCGACTGGATAAATGTTTCTCGTCACAAATTTAATGGATTGGTTGGGCATGATTTAATATGGTGTCTCTATTGTGATTGGATGACAGGTGTTTATGCATTTGGTGGTGAAATGCTTCGAAATGTTGAATCCTTTTGGTGCCCTATTCGTTTTTATGATGGTAAAAAATGTGAAAATTGTAAAATTGATTTTCCTGACCTTAAAAACTGGGTATCTGCAGATGGGACCATAACAGATGTTACCACTCTACTTACCGAAAAATATCCTCCAGGATCTAAAACTCCAAGAAGCTGGCTTGGGCATCCTGTGAGAAATAAAAATTAAGCCACCTCTCTATAGTCAGGAATAAACAAATGCCACTTATGCTCTTTTATTCTGGTTTGAATAACATCCACGATGCTGCCCCAGTTATTCACTTGTTTGTTAAGCTATTGAGATAAAAAATTTTGACTGTCTACTACCAAAGGCATAAGTTGACATACTATATTTTTTCCTTTCCTGGCAAACCTGACATTAGCTATCTGGCTGTATGATTATATGTTAGGTAGAAGATGAAATTAAAGCCGTCTTTTCTGAATATCATCAATCGTTTTGAGTATCAGTCTATTTTTTCTGATGAGAAGGCTGAAGAACCAATACGCTCTGAAATCTTTAGTGTTGAAAGATTAAAACAACATGCTGAAAGCCTGGCACTTACTCAGACTGTAACAAGTAACCCAAGAAAAGGGTATAGCCTTGCTGAGAGACTGAAGGATAATAAGAAAATTCTGCTTGATTGTTATCATACAATTGGAAAAGCAGTAAGCGAGAAACAACCAATTACACCTGCTGCTGAATGGCTGATTGATAATTTTCATATTATTGAGGGACAGCTGAGAGACATAAGTGAATATCTCCCAATAGGGTTTTACAGAGAACTGCCAAAACTTTCTGAAGGGTATCTTAAAGATTATCCACGTGTATATGGCTTATCATGGGCTTTTGTAGCTCATACAGATAGCCGTTTTGATCCTGAACTTTTAACTCAGTTTGTGCGAGCATACCAACATGTTCAGCCTTTAACTATTGGTGAGCTTTGGGCAATAGCAATTACTCTTCGGGTTGTACTGGTTGAAAATCTAAGACGTCTTAGTGTCCGCATATTAACCTCTATACAGGCACGCAAGAGCGCGGACAGATTGGCAGATGAATTATTAGGACTAAGCAGTGGTATGCCACAGGCTATTGCAGTTTTCCTGCAAGATCTTGAAGTGAAACAATTAAAAAAACCTTTTTTAGTACAGCTTATCCAACGTTTACGATATCAAGATCCAGCTGTAACTCCTACACTCCAGTGGATAAATGAAAAACTTGCCCAGATGAATTTAACTACAGATGAAATAGTCTCACTTGAACATAACAATCAGTCAGCAGCCAATGTAACTATCCGAAATATTATTACCAGCATGAGGCTGATTTCTGCTTTTGACTGGCGTACATTTTTCGAATCAATTAGTCTGGTGGATGAAACTCTTAGTACAAATCCTGTTTTTGCTGCAATGGATTTTACTTCTCAGGATCGTTATCGCCATGCTATTGAAGAACTTAGCAGAGGTTCAAATTGTTCTGAGCTTGATATTGCTAAACTTGTAATTTCAAAGACAGAAAAATACAGAACAGAAAAACAGTTAACAGGTTTACCTATAGAAGAAAAGAAAACAGATTTAGGTTATTATCTGATTTCTTCAGGTAGGAAAATCTTAGAAAATGAAATTAATTTTTCCTCGTCATTGGGAAAGAAGATTCTGAACTTTTATATTTCAAATGCAAACATTGGTTATATAAGCACGATTTTAGTTCTTACCTTTGCTTTATTACTTATTCCTCTTTTTATAAGTTTTGAGAATGGAGTGCCTTTATGGGGACTTCTTATTCTTTCAGTAATCGGTTTTTTCCCTGCTTCTGATATTATTGTTCCACTTTTAAACAGGTTTGTAGTTACTGTTGTCGGACCACGTTATCTACCACGGCTCAAACTAAGTAATGGTGTACCTGCTTCTATGCAAACATTTGTTGTTATGCCTGTTCTTCTTATTAATGAAAAAACAATTGAAGAACACCTTGAACAGCTTGAGGTTCACTATCTTTCTAACCCTGATGGAATGGTATATTTTGCTCTCCTCTCAGACTGGAAAGATTCAGATACAGAAAGTTGCCCTGAAGATAAAGAACTGCTTGATATAGCAGTCAGAGGAATTGAAGAGTTAAATTCCAAACATAGTGTTTTATCTGATGAATATAAACGATTTTTTCTCTTTCACAGAAAACGAATGTGGAATCCGGGAGAAAATAAATGGATGGGGTGGGAGCGTAAGAGGGGTAAACTTCATGAGTTTAACCGTCTTTTGCGTAGTGCTCCTGATACTACATATATCACAGAGCCGTTTGTAGTTCCAAAGGATATTAAATATGTAATCACTCTCGATGCAGATACAAGAATGCCAATGGGTATGGTAAGTCATCTGGTTGGTACAATGGGACACCCGTTGAACAGACCTTATCTAGATCCACATTTAATGCGTGTTGTAGAAGGCTATGGAATATTGCAGCCAAGAATTATGTCCTCTCTTCCTTCAAGAACCAATAGTTCAGTTTTTCAAAGGCTTTTTTCAGGACCATGTGGAATTGACCCTTACACATTTGCAGTCTCTGATGTTTATCAGGATTTATTTGGAGAAGGTACTTATGCGGGTAAGGGAATTTATGATGTAGATGTTTTTGAAGCAGCGCTTAAGGGACGGGTACCTGAAAATGCACTTCTTAGTCATGATCTTTTTGAAGGAAATTTTGCAAGATGTGGTTTTATAAGTGACATTGAGTTTTTTGATGAATTCCCTTCTCATATAGAAGTGTCTTCTTTACGAATGGACAGGTGGGCAAGAGGGGACTGGCAGCTCTTACCGTGGATTTTTAGTCGAAAAGGTAAGTGTATTCCCCGTATTGGCCGCTGGAAAATACTTGATAACTTAAGACGCACACTGTCTGCTCCTGCTATGTTGTTTACTTTAATTCTTGGCTGGTTTTTGCCACACGCACCCCATATTCTCTGGACTTGCTTTGTCGTAACAGCTCTTGCATTTCCTTCATTTCTTTCCTTTATCTTCGGACTTATACCTAACAAAATAAGTAAAAGAAAAATTGGCTCCTTGCGTGTTCTTGCTTTTGATTTTTTAATTGGTCTTGAGCAAAGTATCGTCTTACTTTCATTACTTATGTATCATGCCTTGCTTATGCTTGATTCTATTTTGCGTACTTTATACAGACTCTTTATAAGCAAGAGTAAGCTCCTTGAATGGACAACTGCTGCAAAGCAAAAAACAGGGGCTAATCTCTTGCTAAGTTATTTTTTCAAAAGACATAGAAGAGCAATGTTTTTTACAATTGTTCTTGGTCTGTTATTCTTACTCTTTACAACTAACAGTGTAGTAATACTTGCTGCTCCTTTTATTCTTTTATGGATAATGTCACCTGTTATTGCATGGTCTATAAGTTTGCCGCCAAGAACTGATCCTGTAAAGCCTCTAACTGATGAAGGAATAAAAACATTTCGTTTAATTGCCCGCCGTACCTGGAGATTTTTTACTACATTTATAACAAAAGAAGATAATTTACTGCCGCCTGATAATTTTCAGGAAGATCCACAACCTATCGTGGCACACCGTAGTTCGCCAACCAATTTTGGACTTTATCTTCTTTCAACTGTAGCAGCAAAAGATTTTGGGTGGATAGGTATTGGAGAAATGGTAGACAGACTTGAATCTACATTGATGGTATTACATAGTCTTCCACGCTATAAAGGACACTTTTATAACTGGTATGATTTACAAAAAAAACAACCGCTCGATCCGCAGTACATTTCTTCAGTAGATAGTGGAAATTTTGCAGGGCATCTGCTTGTTATTGCTCAGGCATGTGAGGAAATATTGCGGAGTCCTTTACCAACTCTAGAGAGAGTTAAAGGAATCCAGGATACACTTTTACTTCTAAAAGAATCATTGCTTAATATCCACGACAATAGACGTACCCTTATAGTTAATCTAGATCAGTTACGGTATACTGTAGGCGATCTTGAAAACTTTCTAAAAGATTTTCCACAAACACCTTTTGAATATGTTTCAAGATGGGAAGCACTACAAACCAGTGCAGATATCCTGGTAGATATTGCAAAAACTTTTGCACAGGAGCGTGGAAAATCTGACAGCAGCGAAGTGTTGTCCTGGTCTCTTCAAATTTGTTCAGACATCAAGAGTCATGTAAAGGACCATGAAAAAATATTATCATGGGTTAAATTTTTTGATAAAAACGATTTGCCACTTGAACTCTTTAATAATCAGGAAACTTTAAAACTTTCATTGGCTGATTTATGCTCCCATTACGAGAAAACTGAAAAGACTTTAGTAAGTAATAACCTGACTCATGAAATTGAAAAATCATCATATAATTGCAAATCCTTAATGGAACGGCTTACGACAATCTCTCAATTTGCATATAAATTATTTAATGAAATGGATTTTAAGTTTCTTTTTGATTCTAACCGTAATCTTTTTTCTATAGGTTTTAACGTTACTGATGGCTGTCTTGATACCTCTTATTACGATATGCTTGCTTCTGAGGCAAGACTTACAAGTTTTATTGCAATTGCTAAAGGTGATGTACCTACTTCACATTGGTTTTGTTTAAATCGTGCTTTAACTCCTGTTGATGGTAGAACTGCACTTTTATCCTGGTCAGGCTCGATGTTTGAATATTTAATGCCATCGCTGGTTATGTATACTCCTAGAGGGAGTCTTTTGGATAGAACATGCCGCCTCGTTGTAAAAAAGCAAATTAGATATGGAACTGAGCGCCATGTGCCGTGGGGAATATCAGAGTCAGCATATAATGTCAGAGACAAAGCTCTTGCTTATCAGTACTCAAGTTTTGGGGTACCAGCTCTTGGTTTAAAGCGGGGGCTGGGAGAGGATCTGGTAATTTCTCCATATTCAACTGCCCTTGCAGCAATGTATTATCCAAGCTTAGCAGAAGAAAATTTCAAGCGGCTTAAAGAAATGGATACACTTGGACCTTATGGTTTTTATGAAGCTTTAGATTTTACGGCCACAAGACTGCCTGAAAATAGGAAAGTAGCCATTGTCCGTGCATATATGGCTCACCACCAGGGAATGGCATTAGCAGCTCTTACAAATGTCATTTTTGATGGCATTATGCGTCATCGCTTCCACGAAGTTTCAATAGTAAGAGCTGCTGAACTTTTACTTCAGGAGAGGACGCCACGTAATGTTGCTGTAGCGCATCCAAGACCGGAGCACTTACAAGCTAGCAATGTAAAAGATGTTGCTCAAGCTGCACTCAGACGCTTTGATTTACCAAACCTCCCAGTACCTTCAACACATCTTTTATCAAATGGACATTATACAGTTATGCTCACTTCAGCTGGTTCCGGGTATAGTCGCTGGGATGACCTTTCAATTACTCGCTGGCGTGAAGATGTTACTTGTGATATGTGGGGTAGTTATATTTTTTTATATGATATTGAAAGTAAAGATCTATGGTCTGCGGGATACCAGCCAACTGGTATTAAACCTGATCACTATGAAGTAACTTTTGCTGAAGACAGAGTAAGAATAATTAGACAAGATGGTGACATAATAACCAATTTGGAGATTATAGTATCTGCAGAAGATGATGTGGAAATTAGACGTGTTTCACTTAGAAATACAGGGATGAAAACTAAGGAAATAGAAATTACTTCTTATAGTGAAATTGTTTTAGCTCCTCAAGGTTCAGATCTAACGCATCCTGCTTTTTCAAATCTTTTTATACAAACAGAATATATGCCAGAGGTAACTGGTTTAATTGCAACAAGGCGACCACGATCTTCAGAAGAGACGCCTGTCTGGATGGCTCATGTTATAGCAGTAGAGGGAGATACAAATACTGGTATTGAATATGAGACTGACAGAGCTAATTTCCTTGGACGTGGATGCGGGGTTAGAAGAGCTGTTTCAGTAGTAGAGGGACAGCCTTTGTCCAATACAGTAGGAGCAGTACTTGATCCAATAGTAAGTTTACGCACCCGTGTTCAGATCCCTCCTGGTGCTACAAAACATATTTCTTTTTCAACAATGGTTTCACGCTCACGTGATGAAATTATTGACCTTGCAGACAAGTATCATGATCCTGTAACATTTGAACGTACTTCTACATTAGCATGGACACATGCACAAGTTCAGTTACACTATCTTGGCATTGACAGTATGGAAGCAAATTTCTTCCAGCACCTCGCAAACCGTATTATTTATTCAAATCCTTCCATGCGTCCCTCAAGTGAAATTCTTAAACGAAATAATTTAAGTATTTCAGGATTGTGGGCTCATCAGATTTCAGGTGATTATCCTATTCTTGTTGTTCATATAGATAATGCAGATGATCAGGCAGTTATTAGGCAGCTTTTACGCGCACATGAATATTGGCGAATGAAAAGGCTTGCCGTTGATTTGGTTATTCTTAATGAAAAAGCTACATCTTATGTCCAGGATCTTCAGGTTCTTCTTGAAACTATGGTGAGAACCAGTTCTAGAACGTCCGGGAGTAATATAAATGAAAGCTGTGGCAATATTTTTGTTTTAAGAGCTGACCTGCTTACCCAGCAGGAAAAAGAACTTTTACAGACTGCAGCCAGATCAGTTATGTCCTGTAAAGAAGGAAGTCTTGCAAAACAAGTAATGCGCATGAAACGTAGTGCTTATAAACCTGTTTATCAACTAAAACAGCGAACCAATGCTCCTGTAAAAAAAGATTGGTCAGTAGCTCATCCAACACTTGAATTTTTTAATGGACTTGGTGGTTTTGCTGATAATGGATGTGAGTATGTAATAATTCTTGGAAAATTACAATATACTCCGATGCCCTGGATTAATGTGATTGCTAATAGTGAAATAGGGTTTTTGGTCTCTGAATCCGGTTCAGGTTATACATGGTCTTTAAATAGCAGAGAAAACCAGATTACTTCATGGTCTAATGACCCAGTATGTGATCCGAGCTCAGAAGTATTTTATATATGTGATAAAGAAACAGGTGAATTATGGACCACTACAGCATTACCAATTCGCTTTGACAATGCAACTTATGTTGCACGGCATGGTCAGGGTTATAGTAGTTTTGAACATTTTTCACATGGGATAGAAAGTAAACTTACCCAGTATGTTAGCTGGGATGATCCAATTAAAATCTCACATCTTACTTTAGAAAATAAATCAGGTAGAATAAGAAATCTTTCAGTGACTTCTTATGTAGAGTGGGTTCTTGGTTCTTCACGTACTGTCAATGCACCGTTTATTATTACTGAAATTGATGAAGAAACCAATGCAATGTTTGCTTACAATCCCTGGAATGCAGATTTTGGGAGAAGAATTGCATTTGCTGATTTTTGTAAAAAACAAAATTCTTGGACTGCTGATAGAACAGAGTTTATAGGACGTAATGGAACTCTTGAACAACCTGCAGCTCTGGTGTATGAGGACACGCTTAGTGGAAGTGTTGGTGCCGGACTTGATCCATGTTGTGCACAGCAGGTAGTTGTAGAAGTTCCTCCTAATGGAAAAGTAGAATTGTTTTTTTTCCTTGGACAGACAAGTGATAGAGAAACTGCCCGTAAATTAATTAAGAAATACAGGTCAATAAATATTGATTCTGTATTGAATAATGTAAAAGAAAATTGGGAAAACATTCTTTGTAAAGTCCAGGTCAAAACTCCAGATCGCAAAACAGATCTAATCCTAAACAGATGGCTTTTATATCAAACACTGGTTTGTCGCTATTGGGCGCGTACAGCTTTTTATCAGGCTGGTGGTGCATATGGTTTTCGTGATCAACTTCAGGATGTAATGGCTCTTGTTCTTTCACAGCCTTCTATTACAAGAGCACATATTTTAAATGCTGCAAGTCACCAGTTTCTGGAAGGTGATGTCCAACATTGGTGGCATCCTCCTTTGGATAAAGGTGCGCGTACAAAGTGTTCAGATGATAGTTTATGGCTTCCTTATGTTGTTCATCGCTATTTAAAGGTTACAGGTGACTATAAAATACTTGATGAGGTTGTTCGATTTTTAGATGGACGAGTGCTTTTACCTGAAGAAGAAAGTGCTTATTACCAGCCAATACATTCTGAGCAGAGTGCTACTCTTTTTGAACATTGCAAGAGAATACTGGATAGAAGTCTTAAATTAGGTGTGCATGGATTACCACTAATTGGCAGCGGGGACTGGAATGATGGAATGAATAGGGTAGGACATGGGGGCCTAGGTGAAAGTATTTGGCTTGGATGGTTTCTTTATGCAACGTTGACACAGTTTGCTTCTGTAGCTAAAGAGCGAAATGAAGATGACTGTGCAAAGAGGTGGCTTAAACATACAGAGGATTTAAAAAATGCTCTTGAAAAAGAAGCCTGGGATGGTGCTTGGTACAGACGGGCATATTTTGATGACGGGACACCGCTTGGTTCTGCATCAAATGCTGAGTGCAGAATTGATTCAATTGCTCAGTCGTGGAGCGTTATTTCAAAAGCAGCTGATACTGAGCGAGCTTTTAAAGCTATGGAATCTGTTGAGAAGTATTTAATTAGACCAGGCGATAACCTCATTCTTCTTTTTACTCCCCCTTTTGACAAAACCCCTCTTGATCCTGGCTACATAAAAGGTTATTTACCTGGTATCCGTGAAAACGGTAGTCAATATGTTCATGCTGCAATCTGGAATGTAATTGCTTTTAATATATTAGGAAATGGAAACAAGGCTTATGAACTTTTTAGTATGCTAAATCCAATTAACCATGCAAATACTCGTGCAGGTGTACATAGATATAAAGTTGAACCTTATGTTATAGCAGCAGATGTTTATTCTGAGCCACCTCATGTGGGAAGGGGAGGGTGGACATGGTATACAGGTTCAGCTGGATGGATGTACTATGCGGGAGTAGAATTGATTTTAGGATTGAAAATCGAGGGAGGTATTCTGAATATTAATCCCACTATCCCAAATTACTGGCAGGGTTTTACAGTGTACTATCAGCATGGAACAACACGATATGAAATTTTTGTTGAAAATCCTAATTCAGTTTCAAATGGTGTAAAAAGAATTGAACTCGATGGCAAGCCTATAACGTCAGTAAAAGATGGTATTCCATTAACTGATGATAAAAAAGTTCATATAGTGAAAGTTGTTCTTGGGTAAAAATTACAAATAAATATATCTATCAACCATCTTTTCTCCTAAACTCTGCATCACTCGTTGCATGTGCAACATCAGTAGCTTTTCTTAAGCTGTCTGCAAGTTCATTGGTTTTCATAAACTCATCAAGTGCATTTGGATCATCCTCAAGCAATACCTCTAATATTTTTCTTGCATTATCTCTGACATTTCTTTGTGGACTATGGAGTGTAATATCTACAAGCTCTGCTATTCCAATATAATCTATCACTTCGTATAAACTTAATGGCTCAGTTTCTCCTGGTGTAGGCTCACCCAGATTTAGAGTAAACGGAACCTCTAGCTCGTCAAGTTTTTTAAAAGCATCTTTAATATCAATATCTTTTAACATGAGCACTCTAATCAGAAAACCTCTGTATTTGTCTTCTTTCCCAATTTCAGAACTATACTGAAAGCTTGAATGTCTACAAAGTGCTGCAAGTGTCCAGGAAGGATTTCCACCTCTTATGTCTTTTTCTATTTTTTCTACCAGAGCATTTCCTCCTGGAACTCCAGTGACATCTTCATCACATAGTTTTTTAAATGCCTCATACCTGACCAAATGATCTTCATGATCTAAAAACTCTACTAGTTTATCTGCAGCATCTGCCCCTTTTAAATTTGCATAAAATTCCACACCTTTAGAGGCTCTGTATCCTGTTCTATCTGGTAAGCTTCCATCTGTAACTTCATTTAAAAATGCTTTCTCTATTTTGGTAACATCTGAATCATTTTCTGAATCATTGATTAAAACAGATGCCAGTCTTAGCCTGTGCTCGTCTCCGCTAAGTATTGGAAGGAGTTTTAATTTGTCTTCAAATGAAATATCAAAAATATGTTCTTCCAATCCACCGATTAATATTTCCTGTCTGTGCAGAACATATTGTTTTGTATAGTGAGCTGTAGCAAAAGGTGTTCTGCCACTATCATTATCATCAATTAACCCGATTCCTCCACCATCCTCATCATCAGAATCAAAATCTATGGGATCAGAAGTGTCTATTTCATCCGGGAAGGCAGTAGATTGAGTATATAAAAGTCTGCCCACATATTGGGTAATATTATTTACTTCTTCTCTTAACTGTTTGGGTAATGTATCCTGACTTTTAGGAGAATCAGCAGGAACGACATCAGCTATTGGCACTGCAGTTTCTCCAAAATCAATTTGATCTTCAATAGTTTTGCGGTCAACAGAATATCTGACTGTGTCTGGTGGTAGATCATCTTGTCCTATGTGCTCAGGCTCGTTATTAGTTTCATTAGTGGTTTCATCAGTAACTTCATCTGCTGACTGTTCAATTTCAACCTCTTTGTCTAAACCATTTGCAATAGCAAAAAGAGATTTCATAAGTGGGAAAAGCTCTGATCCCGATGTGCCTGGATTCATGAAATAAGCTGTAATCAAATCCCTCTTTTGAGGGTAACTTAGTCTTGAAAGAATATTAATTACATTATCTAGTCCTAAATCCGGAAGATGCAGAGAGTCAGGCATAAACTCTTCATTCTCAGTGAGCATAAAAACAGCCAGTGAACTTTTTGTAGCAATTGCATCTATATCCAGTTCCAAATAACTAATTCCATCATGTTTTTCTCTTAATTTTCTATAAAAATATTTTTTTGTTCCTTCTGAACAAATTGGGTTTTCAGGCTCTCTAACTCCCTTAATTTCAGGAGGCAAAGCATATTCATACATCTGAAGCAAAGATTGTGCTGAGCGGCAAACATCTGTGTAGTCTTCCAAGTGCATCTGTCCTAATTCTCTTTCAAGGGCAAGATCAGCGGATTCTATATTTGCTTCTGATGGTCTTTCTATCCTGCTTTGAATATCTCTGACCATTTGTACAAATCTCCAGTCTTTAACGGGATGTAAGACTGGCTGACCAGATTCTCTGTTAATAATTTTCTTTGCTTTTGTAAAAACTGCTTTTACAAAAGCAGGATCTAATTGTTTTCTTCTATCTGAACCTGGTGCCCCTAAAAGCTCAAGTGCTTTAGCTTTTTTATCCGGTGAATGTGCAATTTCTTTTGCAAGTCTTTTAACTTCAGTAGGATTTATTGGTGGAATTGCCATCTATGGTTTTTCTTAATCTAATAAATTGCTAGGAATATACTACCGTAAAATACAAAAAAATATATCAAATGCTCTATGTTAAAGGCTAATGGTTAGAAACTGAAGATTAGAGAGGGTGTTTCTAGAAAAAAGAGTTCTTAATAAATCAGATTTTTAACTTTTTATTTGATATAAGTTTAAATAATGGGCAAAAGAAATTATTTCCCTAACAGACTGTATTAGTTTAGTCTAGTTGTTCTTTGGCTGTTTGTATCTGGTGTACTTGCAATTACACAATTTAAAAAGTTTGCAGCCTCAGCACATCCTTTAGCTCTTTGTATTGCTTCAATCCTGAACTCTTCATCGCCACCGCTTAATACATTATTTTCAATTCTTTCAAGTAAAGTGCTTGCGCAGAAAGTATAAAAATCTGAAAATGCTCTTAAATCATCATGAGTTATATCTCCTGCTGTTAACCCTTTTTGAATTTCATCAAAAGAAGCATCAATTATAACTGAAGTAACTTCAGGACTTGTAAGGTTTATAAAACCAGGATCCATCAGAAAATCAGATTTTGCAGTTCTCAAACCCTGCACAAGCCTTAATGTATCAGCTGAAACTGAGCTGGGAGTAACGGGCCTTTTAGATGTTGGATCGCTGGCTGAAATTTCATCAAAAGCTGTTCTTGTCAGCCGAAAAGTATCCTTTGTAATCTGCCTTGTTTTTCCAAGTAACTGTTGAGCCTTCAATGCTGCTGGCTTAATATATCCTTTTACCAAATTAACTTCTGGCATACCCCACCACCTTTAAAAATCAAATTATGAAACCCTGTCTAATATGAGCTTACAAAAATCTGTGAAGAAAAATCAATTAAGAAATTCTGAAATGTTTTTTAAGACCCTTAATTAATCTTTTATTTATTATTGGTTCAGCAATTTCTTAATCTTAAGAAGAGTTAGAATTAATTTATGTCTCAAAAAACTTTAACAATACCTACCTTAAAGGATATTCAAGAAGCAAGAGAAAGAATATCCAAATACATTCCTAAAACACCACTTAGATTTTCTCCAGGTTTAAGCAGACTAAGTGGGGCAGAGGTTTACATAAAATATGAAAACCATAACCCTACCTGTGCTTTTAAGGTCAGGGGTGGAATAAATTACGTTTCTAAAAGAATTAAAAGCTCTGAATTAAAAGGAAAAATTTTACTGGCTGGTTCCACAGGAAACCACGGTCAGTCAGTAGCTTATGCAGGAAAACTTTTTAGCATACCAGTGGTAATTGTTTGTCCTGAAAATTCAAATCCAGTAAAAGTTCAGGCTATAAAAAATTCTGGCGCAGAAATTGTTTTTTACGGAAAGGATGTATTTGAAAGCTGGCAGTATTGTGAAAAATTATCCAAAGAGTCTGAATATATTTATGTTCATTCAGTGGAAGAACCTGATTTGCTTGAGGGTGTTGGAACTATAGGGCTTGAAGTATATGAGGACTTGCCTGATATTGACTGTTTTATAACTGCTGTTGGTGGCGGAAGCGGAATATGTGGTTCTTCAATTGCTCTTAAAAGTCTAAATCCAAAGATAAAAACATATGCAGTTCAGTCATCTGGCGCACCATCTGTTTATGATAGTTTTAAACAAAAAAAATTAATTACTTACCCCACTCTAAATACTTTTGCGGAAGGACTTGCTACAAGAAGCATTTACAAATATGCTTTTGATGTAATGCAAAAATATGTGGATGATTTGTTTTTAGTGGATGATAATGAAATTAAAAAAGCTATTTTGTTATTTCTGGAACATACTCATAACCTGGCTGAAGGAGCAGGTGCTGCAAGCCTTGCAGGCTTATTAAAATATAAGGAAATGTTTAAGAATAAGAAAGTAGTTTGTGTTTTAACTGGTGGGAATCTGCAAATAAATATGTTAAAGGAAATAATGGGGGTGAAATGAGAAAAGAAATTCACAAAATTGTTTTTAGTTTACTTTTAATATCTGGTTTTATTCCAGATACTTTTGCATACTGCAGTATAGAAGACAAAGAAGTTGCAAAAAACAATCCTAATAGTAAATTTTCAATAGGACTTGCAAAAAATCCAAGATTTATTGTTAAAGATGAAGATAAAGATTTTTCCAGAAATAATCCTGATACGCTTTTTAGTGAATATTTAGTTAAAAATCCAAATTACAGGGTAGAGGATGAAGATGTTGTATTTGCAAAGAACAATCCGGATTCAAAATTTGCATCAGGAATTGCTCAAAACCCCAGTTATAGAATTACAGATGAAGACAAGGTATTTGCAAGAAGTAATCCAAACACTAAATTTGCATCTGGACTGGTTCAGAATGAGCATTATAGAATTGATGATGAGGACAGAAAATATGCCAGGAAAAATCCTGATTCAAAGCTTACAGAATTACTTACCCAGAATCCTACTTATTAGAAAATGTCCTTATTTCATATAACTATATGGATAATGCTTTAAAGTCAGTATTTTGGAAAAATAATTAAAGATAATTTTATTTTCTTTTCAAGGTTAAGATATGCTCACAGTGTTATAATTTATGGCTAATAATATAATAAACTGATATTTGGCTCTTAACTAATCATTTAAGGAGAATATATGAAGCTTAAACTACACACCCAGATCTTTATTTCAATTGTTCTTGGTGTTCTTGCAGGAGTTTTCTTAAAAGAGCAAACGCCTATATTCATTGCTCCATTTGGACAGATATTCCTCAGGCTTTTGAAACTGCTTGTACTGCCTCTGGTTTTTACTTCGGTTACTCTTGGGATTGTTTCAATAGGTGATCTTAAACATCTTGGCAGTGTTAGTTCAAAAAGCTTTGCGTATTTTATTGGTTCTGGTTTTATTGCTACTGCACTTGGTTTGTTTTTAGCAAATACTATACAACCCGGTGTTAGTTCAAAATTATCTACTGAAGGACTGAAAAAAGTTGTTGCAGATGCACCTCCAATAGCAGATATCTTTGTTACGATGGCGCCTCAAAATATTTTTGAATCACTTGCAAAAGGCGAGATTGTTCCTGTAATTATCTTTGCAATTTTCCTGGGAGTAGCACTTACAAAAATTGCTGAAAAAGGGAAACCAATTGTTTCATTTTTTGAAGCATCTTTTGAAGTAATAATGCAGATTACTCATTGGATAGTTTCTCTTACACCGATTGGTATTTTTGCCCTTGCTGCTAATACAGTTGCAACGCTTGGCATATCAAGTCTGATAAATGTCGGAGCATATTTTATGACTGTAGTTTTGGGGCTGGTTATTCATGCAGTTATTATTCTTCCCCTTATATTAAAGTTTGTTGGTGGTTATTCCCCGCTTGTTTTATTCAGGCATTTAATTCCTGCTCTTGCAATTGCAACACCTACTGCAAGTAGTGGAGCGGCACTCCCCGTAACTATGGAGTGTTTAAACAAAGGTGTTGGAGTACCAAATAAAATTACAAGCTTTGTTGTTTCTGTCGGTACTACGATTGATATGAATGGTACTGCACTTTATCAGGGTGTTGCAGTAATGTTTATAGCTCAGATGTATGGTATTCATCTGGGTTTCTTTCAGCAGGCATTAATTGTTGCTATGGCATTTCTTGCTTCTGCCGGAGCTGCTGCTACACCAGGAGCTGGATTAGTTACAATGGTTATTATTCTAAATGCAGTTGGCGTGCCTGTGGAAGGACTAAGTCTGATTCTGGCAGTAGATAGAATACTTGATTCATGCAGAACGCCTGTTAATCTCTGGAGCAATTCAATTGGAGCAATTATAGTTGCAAAACTTGAAGGTGAAAAACTAAGACCACAGCAATTACTGGATGAAGATGCGGTGGAATATAAAGAACATTACGAAGTTCAGCCTAAACCTGTTTCAGAATCTGATACGATTCACAAGAAGCTCGAACGTGAAAGGCATATTTTAAGCCGACATCGTTAATTCTTCTTATAGGGCACCTTTTATCCAACTATCAGCTACCTTAATATCTTCGTAGTCGTTTTTGTTTCTGATTTTTAGCTCTTTTAAATTTTCTTTAATTCTTTTTTTTGTAATTTGTACAAAACGTTTCAGAGATATTTTTTCAGCATCAGATAATGTTATGTTTCTATTTAAATTAATTAAAACTGCAGCTATTGAATATAGATCCATTGCAATATCTGACATCCTTATTAACTCAAGCTGTCGTACCACCATATTGTTTCCGTATTTTATTCCTAAAATTGCAGTCTTTAATGACAATAATTTTGTGTGGAACTGCAACCACATAGCATCACCAAAAGATAAATTTCCTGATTCAAATCTGAGCATTCCTGCAATTAACCTTAGCTTTGCAGGAATTAAGAGACCAAAAAGATCAAAAGTGAATTTCTTTTTCTTTTTTGTCTCGTCTTTTTTACCCGGAAGAAATGGCTTAATTAGAAACAGGAAATGCCGGACAATCATATCAGAATCATCTTTTACTCCCTGCACTCCTACACCTGTTACAAGTTGCTTCATGGCTTCGTTCACGCCCTCGACAATTATTCCAATCCAGGTATCTCTAAAAGCCAGTTCCATATTTCCTGAGTGCCCGCGCATTGTGCCTGTGCCGCCCCAGAGTCTCATTGCATAAGTAGCTGTATCCCAGCTTCCTTCTGTTGCAAGTATTTTTATTGCTGCACACTCTGCGATTATATTCATATCATCGCCATGTTTTTCAATAATTGCAGTAGTCATATCAGAAACAGCTCGCAAAGCACATGATGTAACAGCCATTCTTGAAAGATATTTTTTTACCTGTGGTAAGTCAGATTGTCTGCCTCCAAAGGCTTTAAACATTTCTCTTGTGATTGTTCTGTGGAGTGCTGATTCAAATATATACCTTGCAGCTTCAGCGCTTGATGCGCCAAAACCCGCGCGACCTTTATTTAAACCATTAAATATTACCTTTGAACCGCCTTCTACTCCGCCAAGCACCTGGTTTACAGGAATCATGAAATTCTCAAATGTAATATGTGACTGGTTACTGCCCCTAATCATCATTAAGTCAAGAGGCATAGACATTCTCATCCCGGCTTTTTCAAGTTCTTTTATTTTCCTCTTTATATCTTCCATGCTGTCGGTTATTCTGAAAGGGAGTTCCACAATAAAAACTGTTGGTTTCATTCTCTCAAGTTCTATGTTCTGCCCCAAATCAGTCTTTGCCATGAGATACATTACGCCAGCTCTGTGAATATTTGTAATATAAACTTTTTCACCATTTACAACCCAATGTTTTTTATCAGTTGAAAGTTTTGCAGTGCATTTCATCTTCCCGACAGCATCGGTTCCTGAAGCAGGTTCTGTTAATCCGAATGCCACAAGATATTTACCTTCTGATACTTCATTTAGATAATGTTTTTTTTGTTCGTCTAAACCGTACATCATAAGAGGTGCAGAACCGATGGTGTTGTGAGCGCTAATTACAGCAAGTAATGTGCCTGAAATTCTGGCTAGTGTTCTCAGGACTAAATCGTATTCTTTTTGTGAAAAACCCAACCCACCATATTCTTTTGGTACTTTAAGTCTGAAAAGACCAATCTTACTAAGTGAAGCAAGCACATTTGTGGGGATATATCCCTCCTGGTCAATCTCAAATGAGTTTACTATTCCACAAGCCAGATCATTCTTTGAAATATTAAGTTCACTCAGCCATGATTTTAGTGCTGGATAAGGATTATCAAGTGTTGTTTTTGCTTCTTTTTCGAAGTCATTTATTTTATTTTTTTCTTCTTCATATTCCTCATATGCTGTTCTTTTATTTTTAATGTCTTCAGGACTTGTACCGTATCCCTTGATTAAATAATCAAGGGAGGATAAGGATTTTCTGAGTACAATATTAATCAGATGGCAATATGCCTCGATCTTTTCTTTATTTTTTGGTTCAAAATTTAACTCTGACAGCATGTTAAGTGGGATATAACCACGGAAAATTTTATGAAATATTCCTTCTGAGGAAGATTTATCCCCGACCATATCCGTACTTTCGCTAATAACCTTTTTAATTTCATCCTTCTTATTTATAGGATTTTCTTCAATCATTGCTTTTGTCATTATTTTGTGTTTAAAACCTTCCTAAATGTATTGTACCCTTCTTAAGGCATGTTACTTACTCCCAGATATTTTCTAATTAAAAAGAAGGTTATCTTAAAATAGCGCAAAGTGTAATAATTAGATAATACAGGGCAATGATTAAAATAAACAAATATTCAACTTTATTTATAGTTCTTTTTATATGGCTTACTGTTGCATCTGTTTATGCCTGTCGTAGTGTATGGTTTCATAGATCTTCAGATCATTGGGGGCAGTTACAATATGCTGAAATTATTGTTCGTGAGGACAGAGTGCCAACACCAAGGGAAGGATGGATAACATATAATCCTCCGCTTTATTATTCTATTAATAGTCTTCTTTTTCCTGAGTCAATTAAAGGTGATAAGAACCTGCATATAAATTCAGTAAGAGCAATGTCAATAATTTATGGTGCAATTACTATTGTTTTTATGTGGTGGCTTTTAAATCTTATTAATGTAAACTCTTTTGCTCAGATGGTTTCATTATTATTTATTTCAACTACACCAATGTTTGTATTTGAATTTGCTACCTATAATAATGATTCGCTGGCTTTAATGGTTGGGATTGCTACTGTTTCTGTGAGTTATGCATTATCACAGAAATGGTCTGTTGTTTTGGCAGTTTTACTTTTTGTTTTGGCCCTGGCAGGTTATTTTACAAAATACACTTATATCTGGTGTATTATTGCTATTTCAATTTTATGTCTATTAAGTATTCTGAGATTTAAACTGCCTGATCCCTCTCACAGAAAGATTGTTTTCATTTTTCTTTTAACGTTCATTATCTTTTTTTCGAAATGGCTTTTTTCGCATAATTATTACCATACCGGTAAATTACTTCCTTTTAACGATGAAACTCTATTTATACAGAAACTTGATATTCAAAAAATATTGCAAAATGCTTCTACCAGATTAAAACTGCCTGTACTTCAGGAGCCAAGTACTGTCTGGAAAGAACCATTTATATATCCACATGGTGGACTAGTTTCAAAAAGAGGCAATTACTGGTCATATAGTTTTGTATCTTCTGTAATGGCTGAGTGGATATATACAAAACCACACATAATCTTTATCTGGAGTATGCTCTTAATTCATCTCGTGGCAAATGTTTTTGGATTTTTACAGATATTTAAAGGAAATACTCCAAGACTTGCATTTGCATTGATTATGCTTGCTAATTTGTTGCAGGCTGCTCATATATTGCGTTTAAGGGATGATACAGGTCTTGGATTTGCAATGGCTTACAGATACATTTCATGGGCATGGATTGGATGGGTTGTATTATATGCTTTTGCATTGTCAGGGAAATTAAAAATATTAAACTGGTTATTTGGTTTTATCCTGACAAGCGGAATAATAAATCATATTTATTTTCTAATGACTGTTGAAGGTGATGACTACTTTTAAACAGGTGGTGGTTTTAATTTAGTTTTTGCTTTTTTTGGTTTGACAATGTTCCTCAAATCAGAAGCCAGATCGCTTGCCTGGGTATAATATCTGTGAGCAGGATCTTTTTTCAGAAGTGTCATTATTATTGGTTCAAGTCCCGGTGGCAGATTAGTGTTTGAGATTTCAGGTTTTAATTCACTAAGCGGTATTGGTGTTGCACTCTGATGCTGTTGTAATATTGCAAGTAATTCACCACTACCACCTCCGTCAAAAGGAACCTTTCCTGAGACAATTTCATATAAAATAATTCCTATTGAATATAAATCTGACACTCCGCTTAGATGTTGTCTTTTGCCTCCTGCCTGTTCAGGTGACATGTAGATTGCTGATCCGGTCAGGTCTCCTGTTCTGGTTACTCTTGTAGCATCAGGAATCAGTACAAGACCAAAATCAGCAAGCTTAGCTACTGGTCGCTGTAAGTAATCATCGCTGGTTAATTCTGTGCCCAGAAGTATATTGCCTGGCTTTACATCCCTGTGAATTAAAGTATTCTGATGTGCATACTGAAGAGCATCACAGATATCTGCCATAATAAGAATTCTTTGCTCAAGGGAAAGATTTGTAACAGGTGATTTTAAGCTTCCACCCTCCAGTAGTTCCATAGCCAGGTAAGGGTACTGAGGATTGAAATCAAAGCATTCAAGTATGTGTGGATGTTTTAGACCCTGGTGTGCTTTGCCTTCTCTGATAAACCTGTAGAGAAGCTTTTCATTAACCTGCCCGGAACCTGGATTGTTTAGTATTTTTAAGGCAACAAATTTATTATTATCTTTTTTATCAGTGGCTTTATAAACTATTCCCATACCTCCGCGTCCTAATTCATCTACAATCTCATAACGGTCGGCTATTACAGAACCAGGTTGCATAGAAACAGCAGTAAGAACAGAATCTGTAACATCTCCAGTAAAATTACCCTGATGATGCATAGTACCTGCAATGACACCTGGAAGACTGGCTGCTCTTGAAGCAGATGGTGATGGTGGAGAAACAAGAGGGAGAGATTCAGTTACAGCAGGATCTTCGACTTGGACATAGTCACAGGTTGTAGAACCTGTAGTTAGTTTTTTGGATGGACTATTAGCTGAATTTGCTGGATCTACTTGCATTGATTTGGTTTTGTTTGTGTGTTTATTTGTGTATTTAATCTAACATTTTCTAAAAAATAAAGTATTAAATAATAATCATTTTCACTAACTGTCCAGAGTTAACTTTAGCAATTAACTGGATCTCTTAACCTTTAGTAATACTTCACCCTTGATTTTTAATAAAGAATTTCCGTATTTCTTAAAATAATCTAAACTAAGTTCGTCCTACTTGAAAGATGGGAAAGTATTACTTAAGCTAGTTTGAGAGTAATTTAAAATGTTGCCTGTAAAAACAGTTCGTGAACTTCAGAATGCCGGAAGATCAGTAAACGGATCTAACGGGAGTGATACATCATTTCAGGATTCTGCTCCAACAATTGCACAAGTTAGAAAGCAGTTATTACTTAACGGACAAAATGCTTCAGGAACTGGAAGCAGGGAATATTTTCTCAAAACAATGCTTGGGCTCAATAGTTGTATTATCGAAACAGATTTAAATTCGGCTGATAGCGTAAAATCCTACCTTCAAGGTGAAAGCATTGACAGGGTAAATTATTTTGATAGCAGTGATTTCTTAAATGGTAAATTACCGGATGAAGGTTACACTTCAGTGTTAATGGCTGATGGTGAGAGGAGAGATATTGAGGCTCTCTCACCTGATGAAAAAAGACTATATATACTTAGAAAAGCATTTGGTTTTAATTTTGATAGATATCTTAATGTTTTTAAAGACAAACTTGTAAGAGTAGCAAGAGATATTTATAAACAAGCTCTCTATGACAAACTTTCATCTGATCCTGATAGCCCGACTGTATATATCAGTGATGAACTTCCCGAAGAACAAAATAGACCTGTAAAAAATTTCCAGAATGTAAATGGTACCTATAAGTGGGCAATGGATTCATTAACAGAAGACAGAGACTCTATGGTAGGGATACACAGATATTTACGAAATGGTGATGGACAGAGAAAATTTGTAAGAGATTTAATTAACAGTCAAAAATTACATCATTCAAATGGTGATGACAGTGCAATGGAATATATATCTGCATGGATTGGACGCTCACCGCAATCACTATTAAAAGCCCGTGTTGTTCTTGAAGAGCTTATTGAAGATATACCAATAGGTCCGAATAGATTATCTTTTCATTTAAATTCTCTTGAAGATAAAATAAGAGATTCTTCTCAGGGAACAATAAACAGCGGATGGTCATGGTGGAATCTGATAGGAATGCGTGGCCGACATACTGCACCAGGCGTTAAAGATGGACTTACATCTTTAAATGAAAAACCACTTCCTGGTTTTATGGTGGATCTTGAAGACAGAATTGCTGTGTTAGCAAAAGATGTTTTTGATGAGGAAAAAGGAATTGTTGAAGAAATAAAAATGCAACGAAGAAGGCATTTTTTAAAGGTTGCATCTGCATGGACGGGAGTAGGTACTGTATTTAGTGCACTTGGAACAGGTGTTACATACTGGGCTGTTAGCAGTGCAAATGCAGCATACTTTAATGAAAAAGTTACTTCTATAGAAGAAAAAGTCAGACCATACAGACAGTTAGTTTATGAGTCATTTTTAAATCGAGCTAGGGGAAATTTGCCTGCATTTCCGGCAGAGAGGAGGGACCCTCTGGATATAAGTGGTCATGAGGTATGGACTAACCAGAATTTTGCTGTAGAAATTCAACAGTTTAGAATGGGTATTTGCCGTGATTATTCAAGACCGTTGGGTTTATGTTTTATCCCGGAGTTGCCACGAAATGTAAACATGGATGGGGTGCCTGCATTTTTACGAACTAATCTGTCTAACTGTCTTAGGGGACTTATTCCGCAGGATGTGTGGAATAGTAATCAGATTGGTTGGATTATAGGATCTTCGCTTGAGACCAGATATCCTGTGCCTGATAGTAGAATGCGTTACTTTTTAGGACCACAAAGTGCATATAGAAATTCTACAGATAGAAGTGGCCTTGTGTCTGAGCCCTCTGAAGAAGTAAGAATGAGAGGACTTGCTGAATCTGTTGCGAATGCAAGAAGCTTGCAAGGACAACAAAGAGAAGATTTTATAAATTCCCACTTACAACCTAGAGATTTTGTTGATGTAGATCCAGATTATATTAATATTGTATTGGGTTTAAGAGTATTTTCTGATGCTTTAAAAAGAAGAAAATTTGATGTATTAGTATCTGGAAATCAATTAAGTAATGAACAATATCAAGAATTAACTGCAGAGGGTGTTGATACTGGAAATATAACAAGGTTTACAATACCACAAATTATTGTTGAAAATTTTCAAAGGTTTAAGGGGTATGAAGTATTTCAAGCACTAATTAGGCAATTTGATCTGGCAAAAAATAACAATGATATTGCGAAAATAGAACAGCTGGAACCACTTATTGATGAATCTATAAGAACAAATTCTGCTTTATATCCTCCAGAAGAAGCCAGAGTAGTAATGAATCATCTGGCATTGTGTGAAGCAATTCTTGAAAAATTAAACAGGGCTTTAGAGATTAGATACCGGGAAATTAAAAGCAGGAACACTTACAGGGCAAGACTAATAAATGAAGAGCCTATGTACACTGTTCTTAGCCGTTAGTGTTTTATTATTTAACTAAGGTGTTGAACTTGGATATGCATCTGTTGATGACGATGTAGTAGAGTTTGCTCCTGAATACATGTTAGAACAGTATTCATTTGCATTGGTTACACATTCTTGTTGGCATTGTTGGACAGTAGTGCTTGGATCATTAGGGACGAAAGTCCATGGCATATTATTACATCTTGAATCAGTACAATTACAATTGCAGTGTCCATTACATGATTGTCCAGTTGGTGTAGCAGTTGGAGATGGCCCTGCACTGACTGCAAATGCATCAGGTGGTCTGTAAGATTCATAGCTTGTTACTTGTGCTGAAGAATAGTTTGGTAAAAAGATGGAGAGAGTAACTCCAAGTAAAATTACAAAACTTATTTTTTTCAGATTCATTGTTGCTCCTTATTTAAATAGGAAATATTTTTTCCTGTGACAAAAGTCCTATATGAAAAAAGATTCGGATCTTTTAAAAAGGGAAATATAGGCTTAACGGTTGAGAAATTAGGTTTTTCCCTGATACTTTCTATCCACCGCTGCTGCTAGAGGAAGAAGAAGATGAGCTTGATGAAGATGAACTACTAGTATTTCCAAAGGCTGCCCCTGAAGATGAACTGGAAGAAGAGCTAGAAGAAGAGCTAGAAGAAGAAGAGCTTGATGAGGAGCTGCTGGATTGAGACTGCCCTTTTAATGTATATAAACCTTCCTGTGGTGTGGATAAAAAACTGGAACCATCAATTCTTGTGCCTGGTGAGTACTTAAGTGTGGATTTGATAAAATTATTGTGCTGTGTCAGGGGGTTAAAATTTAAATCAACTGTTCTGTTTAATGAAACCCCTTGTATGTTTAAATTATCAAACCGAACCTGATCGATAATTTCTCCCGCAGTATTTAAAATCGTAATTTCTTCCAAACCTGAATTATTTAGTCCCAGGCTTCCTGTATTTGAAATCTGACTTTTTATGGTTTGCGGAAAATTATTGTTATTTCCCCCGCTAAATACTATGACTGGTTCAAGATTATTTAATGTTGTTCCTGTAGGGAAAGTGTGTCTTATCCTTGTATTGTCTGAAAGAGTTAATCCACTTATATCCAGATTTTCTCCCGAAATATTAACAATTTCAACAAATTCATCCTGATCACTTTTAAATACTCCGTCTTTATTTGTATCTTCTGTTGGCGCAGCAAGTATTTCATTTATTATTAGTTGTTTTGGTTTTACTTTAGGAGGGAGTTTTACATTTGCTACTACTTCTATGCTTTTATCCTGATATGAAATTTCAATTGTTGCTGTTCCATTGCTAATTGCTTTTACTATGCCTCCTGATTCAATCTTAATTACTGTATCTGGTGGAGTAACTTTAAATGTTACTTCATTTGTTATTTCTTTTTTACTACCATCTGAAAAAATGGCAAAAACAAATAACTGATAGGTTGATTCGTCATTTATATTTAATCCTTCTGGTGTAACAGAGATTTCTTTTATTTCTGTCTGGATATTTTCGACAGAATCAGTTGATAAAACAGGAGTATTTGAGTAATTTTCTTGTGGAGAGTAATTATTAGAAGAGCCTGGGACAGGTGATGGTTCACCCGGTGAAAATAAAGTCTGAGGATGTTTTATAAACCCATCCAGTATTTCTTTCCTTTGCCATGAAGGATCCCCATTTTTACCAGGAGGATATGCTGCATAATCTATTGTTATTTCATTGCATTTAAATTCAATTGAACCCCCGGTATTTGTCAGCTCAAGATTTCCATTCCTTTTATCTGAACCAAATATGACTTTATGTTCCACTGGTTCTATGTGAGTGCTTTCCGGAAAAACATATGAGTCTTTAATATCTTCATTAACTATAAGACTACAGCCTGAAATATCCAGGGAATTATTTGTAAGATTTTTTATTTCTATAAATTCATCTTCGAACGTTTTTGCAAAACCATTTTTATTTGAGTCTGTTTGTCCTATAAGACTGCTAGCAAATGGAAAAATTTCATTAATAATTACCTCATGAAATCCAGGCTTTTCAGGAGGATCCACTGTTATTTCCAGGCTATCTGTTAATCTTAAGTTTAAAGGTAACCAGTTAAACTCTGCTGAAATATTTACAGTTCCTCTGGACAAAGGTTTAACTAGTTTTTCACCAGAGATTTTAATTATGTTTTCATCTGGGATTTTGAACTTTGTATATTCTGTGACATCTATTTCAGATTCATTTTGAAATATAACAAATGCTGATATTTGAAACTCATTATTAAGAGAATCAATTTTTTGAGTATCGATTTTTATTTTTAGTTTTAATGGTGTTCCATGTTCAGTGTTATATAAAGTAAGGCTGTTGCTCACAGGGGATTCTATATATGTAGCGGACTTTGGTAGATATTTTTGGTAGTAGCTGTTAATTTTAAACGGACCTGGTGGTAATTTGTCAGGAAGAAGTAATATACACTCATCATCAGATATGGTTTCTGCTTTTATTTTTTGGTTTGCAGTTTTAAATATCAGATTATTCTTTGTATTAAAATATCCAAAGATTCTTAGTCTGGTATTTGGTCTGACTGAAATAGTTTCTGTCTTTTCAATTACCGGTGGTTTTATGGTTACTGGTATAGATTTGGGATAATAGAATGCTTTGCTTCTTTTTCCCATGTAATTTGTGTATAGTTTTAATCTGGCATTTCCCGGAGGGATTTTTGGCACATAAAATTCTATTGATTCATTGTTTGAAGAAAGTATTCTGACAGGGTGATTGTTTATGAAAAGCTTGTTTGCATTTTTTGGGAATTCAAAAAAATTGATACCTGTTATTTTTATTTTTTCTCCCTGTATCAGATATTCGGGTTCTATGGATATAATTTCAGGATCTTTCCCAAATGAATTAATATCCGGCACAAAAAATGCAAGTGATTTTAATACTGTAAAAAGCAGTATTATGGAAAGAATAACAACAATGATATTTTTATTTTTTAATAACATTAATTTTTTTTCTTTCAATTTCGCCGGAAAACCAGCCGCCTGTTCTGGAATCAAGCTGTCCGGTTAATGAAGCGATTTCCAGATCTTTTGTGAGTTTTTCTTTAAAGTCTCCTGGCGGTGAAATATATGATTCAAGCTGGAGCTGTCTTCTCTGAAAGTACAATCTGGTTACATCATCAAGAATGTTTTCCCTGATATTTGCAGTAAGTCTTGCCTGGTTTAAAATTTCTTTTATCTCATCGTCATAAATTAAGTTATTTGTATTCCATAAAACTGAAAATTGCTTGAAATCTGCCCCATCTGTTTGTGATCTTATTGTTTTATTTGCATCAAAAGTGTTACTTGGAGAGGTATTGCTTGATATCCCTTTTTGAAACTGATTATAGCCGAGTATTGAGTCATTTGAATTTATATCAAAAGCAACTCTTGGCACAAGATTCCTAAATCTTGCCTGAAGTCTGTATCTTTTGTAATCATCTGATGTTGGCAGTGAGGCAAATTTTAAAGCCTGGCTCTGTACCTCAGTAACATCGGGTTCAGCTTTATCAAGATTCTCATAATCTGTTTCAATTCTTCCTTTTAATGTGATTTTATTTTCAGGCTCCTTTGATTTCTCTTCTAATGTAATTGCAAAAAGCCCTTCATTTGTAGCTGAATATAGTTTTCCATTATGTTCTTTAAGCCAGTAAGCAGCTTTTATACCTTCATAATTTCTAAGCCCATCTGAAATATTAATCCATCTGTCTTTATCCAGATGGTAAACACCGCTCTTAAGAGCAGCATAAATATTGCCTTTGTTTTCATATAAATAAAATGCTTCCTGAAAGCCTTCTGTGTTTCTGTTTAAACCTTCTGAATATTTAATCCATTTGCTGTTTTTCTGGTCAAATAAATATACTCCGCTACTAGTAGCTGTATAAATGTTATTGTTATTGGCTAACAAATGCCTTACATTTACTCTTCCGTCAGGAAGTTCTTGAATCCCATCTGAAATATCAATCCATTTTTTTCCTGTTTTGTCGAATCTGTAAACCCCGCTTGAAGCTCCTAAAATTAGTTCATTGTTTGTATTTAATAGAAAATAAACAATATAATTGCCTGAAATAGGATCAGACTTAATCCCTTCATTTAACCGGTTACATTTTTGATTATCACCTCCCGGATTTAATTTACATTCCCATAACCCGTCATTTGTTGAAATATAAATTTTATTTTTGTCAGTAGTAATGGAGTTAATGAATGCTGAGTCATTTTTTGTACCTTTAAAGATTAATTTCCAGCTCGGGGCATCAGCTTTTGAAAAATATATACCTGAACTTGTAGCAATGTAAATAATATTCTTCTTTTCATCAATCTCAATCCAATTTATAGCTGAATTGCCATTTTCGTCCTTTTGAAGATTCTCAGTGCCAAAATCTTCCCAGGTCTTTCCTTCATTTATACTGGTTAATATTCCATTTCCTGTACCTATAAATATTTTTTCTTCCTTACTATCTATTGATTTGACCAGTCTTTGTCTTGGCTGGTATATAAGTTCCCATACAGAATCAGCAATAGCCCATGATTTTCCTGCTGTTAATATGGCAAATATGATTGTAAGGTAAGAAAAGAATATTATTTTGTTGTTTATCTTCATTAGTTGGTGAAAAACTAATTTACTTAAAGAAGTATTTTTTTGCAATCTGTCAAATGAGACCTTAGGTTACATATCTTTTATTGTTGAAACCATTGGTTACTAATTAAGAAATATTTATTTCTTTCTGAAGGTTAAGAAAAGTAGTACTAAAGTTCTAATCTTTTTCTATTCTCTTGATAAAACATTGCAAAGAGACTTAAAAGAACCTATTACCCTGGTTAAAGCCAGGTTAAATCTGAGCTTTAAAGAAAATTAACTTAACCTACTGTCAAATATTGAAACGACATAACTTTATATGAGCATAGAGGAAACTTGGGGGAAGAGAAAGAGGAATAAACAAATGCTGGAATTAACAAACAGTTCAAATATAGTAAAGGAAATATCAAGTGAACTCCTTCAGCTTAAACATGTTAAAGGAGAATCTGTTTTTATAACTGATCCTGAAGGAAACAAAATTGAATTCAGAACGACTGAAGATGGAGCAAGAATTGCTTTTACCAAAGATGAAGTAGGCAGAGGCATAGCTATAGAAGAAAGAGCAAACGGTACGAAACTTTATCATATATCAAGTGACAGCACAGGACTTCCAAGCAGTCATGAAGTCAGAACTGATGATACAGAGATAGTTTATTTTTATGATTCAAAAGGTAGCCTGCAACATTTTGTTGAGCTTAAATCAAATGGCGACAGAGTTAGCACCATAGTTTCTGACAATGGTTCAATATATTCAGTAGAACAGAAACAAATTGGTGGAATAGTTTTTCAGGCATGGGTTCGTGATAATGTCGATCCAAAAGAAGGGATGATATGGTTACACCCGGATGGAGAAGTAAGTACTCATGGTGATGAAGGTACAATCAAACAAATCTCCAGAAAATTTTCTAAGTTCCTCGACGGCGTAGGAGTTTAATTTAAACTCCTTCTCCTCCTCCTCCACAAAGACCCCCTCCAAAAGAGGGGGTCTTTGTTTCTTTGTACTGCTTCAGACAAGCTGAAGCTTCCTTCGGCTAATTTTTCACCTGGATCGGTTTTGGTGAGTGAATCACGCAAAACCTATATTAGAAAAACAAGAGTTTTAACTTAGTATCGTAATACAATGTATTTTTGCTATTATAATTATGTTTTTCGATTAAATAATTTTGGAGGAACTTATGCGTCTTGCAATTCTTACAGGTGGTGGTGATTGTCCCGGTCTGAATAACGTAATCAGGGCAGTTCTTTTTCAGGCTGTAAAAAAATATGGCGATGAAGTTATGGGATATTTATATGGCTGGAAAGGTCCTGTTAACAATTTAATTAAACCACTTACACTTGCTGATGCTGAAGGTATTTTTAATCAGGGCGGAACTATTATTAAAAGTTCAAGAACAAACCCATATAAAGTAGAAGGCGGACCTCAGAAAGTAATTGATAATTTGAAATTAAATAAAATAGATGCACTAATTGCTGTTGGTGGAGAAGATACCTGTGGAGTTGCAGATAAACTCTGGAAAGACTTTAAAGCTCCAATAGTTTGTGTGCCAAAAACAATTGATAATGATTTAAATGCAACTGATCAAACATTTGGTTTTGATACAGCACTTTCAATAGTATGTGATGCTATGGACAGACTTCATACCACGGCAAAATCTCATGACAGAGTATTGGTTCTCGAAGTAATGGGAAGGCATGCTGGCTGGATAGCAACTATGGGTGGAATAGCAGGCGCTGCAGATTATATCCTGGTACCGGAAGAAGAATTTGATGTGGGCAAAGTAGCAGAAGCAATTAAAATCAGAAAAAAAGAAGCAGGTTATGCAGTAATAATTATTGCTGAAGGTGCAAAGATAAAAAATGAAGAGATATTAAAAGACCAGGAAAAAGATTCTTTTGGTCATGTGAAACTCGGTGGCATAGGAGACAGGCTTGCAAAAGCGCTTGAATTAAAAACAGGTTTTGAAACACGCGCTATGTCACTAGGTCATGTTCAAAGAGGCGGCTCACCAACAGCTTTTGACAGAGTGCTTGGAACCAGGTATGGGCTTGCTGCTGTGGATCTGGTACACCAGAAAAAATTTGGCAGGATGGTTTCACTGCAGGGGAATAAAATTACAGATGTAGATGTGAGAGATGCAGTTGGCACTCTTAGAACAGTAGATAAAAATTTATATGAACAAACGAGAGTATTTTTTGGGGATGAAATAAAATCTAGAACCAGAGTCTAGTATTAGCTTTTCTCTTTTGGATTTGGTCTGCCAATTTTAATGTAAATAATTAGTGCACCGGAAATAGCTGCAAATGACAATATAAGTAGGAGTATTAGTTCAGGAAGGTGATTCATTTGTTATTTCCCATAGTTATTTCCCAGCTTCTAATAAGACATATTATACCAAAGTAAAAAAGAAATAATGCTACTCATAGATAAAAAGAAATGCAACTCCGTATTTAAAGGGATCTAGACTAAACAGATTTATAATCAAGTTTCCAAAAGGAGCCATAAAAGCGTATCCGGCAATCTGAATTATATTAGCTCTGTGCTTTTCAACTTCACTTATCATGAATCAGAGTATATTTCAGATTAATCATTTTATCAATCAGGTAAAATCTCTGATTTGTTGTAACCTTAGGTTACACTTTTTAGGTGATTTGATTAATCTTTAATTACTTTCTATATTTTTAATCTTCTTATAATGTTAGGTTGGTATATGTAATTAAAATTACTTAGTGTTTATATGGCTAGGCTAAATAAATGTAGATTAATTAAATTAATTTAATATGGTTGTAAGAAAATACACGTCTTTTAATAATTTTTTTATATTAGTTTTGACTTTTTGTATAATTCTTATGTCTTGTAATGCCATTTATGCTCAAATGATCCAAGCTACCCCTACACCTAAATCTACTCCTACTCCAACACCTGTTGTATCGTCTGATGCTGTTATTTATTGTCCTGGCTTATGTGCAGGTAATGGACAAGCATTAGGAACTAAACTAGAAGATGGAACTGTTCTTACCGAGGATGTTTGCACAGCTAAAGGAGGGAGATTAGTAAGTCTTCCACGGTTAGGCGGTAATCCTTATATATATGATTGTTGTTGTTTTAACCGTCCAACTTTTGCAACTGCTGAAGGTTGTGGTTCTTATACGGTGAGTGGAGATAGTAGAGCTGGTATTTGTGTAGATCCTGATCAGCAAAAGTGTAAAAAAAATAATGTTGAAGGTATATGCCACGATCTTATTGTGTGTGATACCGCTGGTAATATGTACAGATCTTGTGAGTGCGTTGGGGAAAGAATACCGTACTGTGGTGATGATATAGTACAGCGATTGCGAGGAGAACAATGTGATCCACCTGGTGGCATAGAAGGATGTGAACATCTTTTAAGTGGTTTAAGAGGAGTTTGTAATGCCTGTTGTCAGTGTGTTGTTCCAAGTACTGGAGAAACACCTTGCAGTGAAAGACCTCTTTGCAGCGGTAACTGTACTACAGTAGATGGAGCACCTGGGCTTTGTGGCCATAATGAAAATAATCAATGCTATTGTGGAAAGCTGTTATAGCCTGATTTTGTACTTATAACTTTTTCTTTTATATAATGTAATAATGAACCCTATAGATGCTCTTTATAGTAATCTTATTTTCTTTCCTTCAAAAGAATTATGTTCTTGTCCAGCATCTGAAGGCATCCCTCACGAAGAAATTTTTATAGAGACGTCAGATGCTGAAAGGCTTCACGGATATTTTTTCCCTGCACCTGAGAAAACATCGAAAGTCCTGCTTTATCTTCATGGAAATGGTGATAATGTAGGTGGTTGGTATCCGGCTCCTGTGGGAATCCAGAAACATATTCCTGTTAATGCTTTGCTTGTGGATTACAGAGGATATGGGAAAAGCACAGGGAAACCGACTATAGAAGGGGTAATTAAAGATGCATTTGCTATGTATGAGTATCTTCTTCAGAGAGGGTACAAAGGTGAAGATATTTCACTATATGGAAGATCTCTTGGAGGTGGAATAGTACTTGAGATTGCAACAAAAAAGAGATTTTGTTCAGTAATTCTTCAGTCAACTTTTACTTCTCTTAGAGAGATAGCAAAAGATCTATATCCAGCAATTCCAGGTTTTCTTATAAAAAATGATTTGCTAAATTCAATTGAGTTAATAAAAAAAATAAATATTCCTGTTTTTATCAGTCATGGCTCTGAAGATGAAGTTATTCCTGTGAAACACTCTTATAGGCTTTTTGAAGCAGCAAATGAACCTAAAAAACTTTTAATACTAAAAGGTGCTGATCACAATGCTGTAGGTAGTTACTTTAATGATGAATATTTTGATATTCTAAAAGGAATGTTAGCTTAATTTTATTAAAACCTCAGGTCTTTCAAAATCACTTTTATAGTGATATCCAATTCCTACATCACTGAATTGTACTTGTCCTGTTCCATTTTTAGCTTTTATGACAAATGGTTTTGTGGTTTCACTTGATTTTGGGAGTGCAAATGAAAAAACAGGTGTATGCCCTACTATTTGATAAATATCGTTTGGGATATCGACATCAAATTCTACAGGATAAACATTTAAAACTGGAACCCCTGTTCTTCTCCATATAAAAGAAGTGCTTATATCATTTTTTTTCTTATATAAATTAAATAATGGATCATCATTAAATGATTTCATTATTACCTTCCAGTCGAAATGTCCTTCTTTTCTTTGATTCAAGAAAACATCATAAGCATATTGTCCGTGTACTTTAAATCTCTCGTTTAGCTTTTGAGCAAATATAAAAATATCTGAGTTGACCTCAAGTCCTAGTTCTTTGTAATCATCATTGATTACATAACTATGAACATATAATGTTGTGGCAGGGATGCGATTAACATAAGCCGCCAAAATATTCCCTTCTGAAATATTTTTAAAAAGATTTTCAGTAATAGTAAAATCATTTGTAATATCTTTTATTGAATCTTGGGATGGAAAAATTACAGGGTATCCGTTTGGATCTCTCTCAAAGAAAGCCATTTCATGATTTCCTATCAGTCTATGTATTTTTGTTTTGTTTTTAATCTGATTATTTACCCAATAATCAATCACATCAGAATTAGGTGCTCTGTCATAAAAATCTCCCAGAAAAACATATTCAAAATCCTTTTTAAGATTTAGTTTTTCATCAATTACTCCATATCTATGAAGTGTAATTATTAAATGTACGAAATCACCGTGAAGATCCGGTATGCAGACAGTTTCACCTTTTGTAAAAAAAAGAGTTTTGTCCTTTTTAATTTGTTTTAAATGTTCAGTTAGTTTTTTATATAAATCAGTTGCCTTATCTTTAATCTTCTCGATATTTGCATATGGCATTTCCTGGGCTGTTTGGAAATTGTAAGTTGATGTGGTCATTTATCTATATTTTCTGTCAATTCTTTTATTATATTTTTTGCAATTACTATTCTTTGTATCTCAGAGGTGCCTTCATATATTTCAGTAATCTTTGCATCTCTGTAAAACCTCTCAGCATCATATTCAGTGGTGTAACCATATCCTCCTAGAATCTGCACTGCTTTATTTGCTGCTTTTGTAGCCAACTCACTGCAGAACAACTTTGCAATTGCTGAATGTTTTGTAAAATCCAACCCTTGATCGTATCTGTTTGCTGCCTGATATATTAATAACCTGCCTGCTTCTATTTCTGTAGCAATTTCAACGAGCATAAACTGTATAGCCTGGAAATTAATTATTTTTTGTCCAAAGGCATCTCTTTCCTTTGCATATGAAACTGCTAAATCATAGCTTCCCTGCGCTATTCCAATTGCCTGTGATGCAATCCCAATCCTACCTCTGTCCAGTGTCATCATGGCAATCTTAAAACCATCCCCAACATTCCCAAGGATATTTTCTTTTGGTACTTTTACATTATCCAGCCTTACCTGGCAGGTTGCACTTGCTCTTATGCCAAGTTTATCCTCGAGTTTTCCAAATGAAACACCAGACATATTTTTTTCAACCAGAAATGCTGTAATACCTTTGTGTTTTAGTTCAGGATTTGTTTGTGCAAAAACAATGTATAAATCAGCTTCTGAACCATTTGTAATCCAGGCTTTTGTGCCATTTAAAATATAAAAATCACCTTTCTCGGTTGCTCTGGTTAGCATATTTGCAGCATCAGAACCACTGCCTGTCTCTGACAAGCAATATGCGCCCAAAATTTCTCCTTTGGCAAGCTTTTTCAGATATTTGTCTTTTAAGAAATCAGATCCAAACTTTGCAATTGGCATTGAGCATAGTGAAAGATGAACAGCAATGATTACACTTGTGGTGGCACATACTCTTGCAATTTCTTCTATTAATATTGCATATGAAATGCAGTCCATTCCACCACCACCATATTGTTCTGGCAGTGTAAGCCCTGTCATTCCTAGTTTTGCAAGAAGTTCAAAATTCTCTCTTGGGAATCTGTGTGTTTTGTCTATTTCCCTGGCTTTTTCTTTAAAGTTTTCTTCACTGATTTCTCTTACTGTCTTTCTTAACATTTCCTGTTCTTCGGTGAATCTAAAGCTAAGAGTTTGTTTTTCCAAAAGTTCTTTCATTTCATTTTCTTTTTAATTGCTTCTTTTGCAGCCAGTGCAATATTTTCTTTTGTAAGTCCATAGTGTATTAGAAGTTCATCTGCTTTACCACTTTGCCCGAATTGATCCTGAATTGCAATCCTTTTAAGTGGTGCAGGGTTTTCTTCTGACATTAATGCGCCAATTGCGTCACCAAGTCCACCATGTATATTATGTTCTTCACACGTAACTGCACAGCCTGTTTTTTTAATACTTGATAATATTGTGTTTTTATCAAGTGGTTTAATTGTAGAAACATTAACTACTTCAGCGCTAATACCTTCTGACTTGAGAATCTCCTGTGCCCATAAAGCTCTGCTAACCATTACACCATATGCAAATATAGAAACATCAATACCGGGTTTTATTACATGTGCCTTTCCGATTTTAAATTCATAATCTTTTTCATCAAATAAAACAGGAACATTTGATCTGCCAAGCCTCATATAAACAGGACCAAAATATTCTGCAATTGCTCTTGTTGCAAGTTTTGCCTCAGTAGCATCTGCAGGAACAATAACAGTCATGTTAGGTATGGTTCTCATTATTGCTATATCTTCAATAATCTGGTGAGAGCCGCCGTCTTCACCGACAGTTAATCCGGCATGTGTTGCACAGATTTTTACATTAAACATATTGTGGCAGACTGAGTTTCTGACTATTTCCCATGCCCTTCCTGTAGCAAACATTGCAAAGCTGCTTGCAAATGGAATTTTCCCTGTGCTTGCAAGCCCTGCAGCTACACCAATCATATTTTGTTCTGCAATACCCATATTAAAAAATCTGTCCGGAAATTCCTTTGCAAAAAATTTTGTCTGAGTTGATCCGCTTAAATCTGCATCCAGCACAACAATATTTAGATTTTCTTTGCCAAGCTCTGCAAGTGTTTTACCGTATGCTACTCGGGTGGCTATCATTTCCTTTTTTTCTGTCACCGTTGCTCCCATAATCTCTTATTCTTTTTCTACCTCAGCAAGTGCTTTTGCTAATTCTTCATCATTAGGCGCTACACCGTGCCACTTGACCTCGTCTTCCATGAAGGAAACACCTTTTCCTTTTACAGTGTGTGCAATTATTACACAAGGTTTGTGTTCTTTTATTCCTATTTCATGTGTTTTTAAAATTGCATTATAGATCTGATTCATGTCATGTCCGTCAATTTCCTGTACATGCCATCCGAAGGCTTCATATTTTTTATTTATAGGTTCAAGTGTCATTGTTTCTTCTGTCCATCCATCAAGCTGAATTCTGTTTCTGTCAACAATAGCTGTTAAATTTCCCAGACGATAGTGACTTGCTGACATAATTGCTTCCCATGTTGATCCTTCCTGAAGTTCTCCGTCGCTGTTCAGAAGATAAACCCTGTTATTTAATTTATCCAACCTCGAGCCTAATGCCATACCAACTGCCAGCGAAGATCCATGCCCAAGCGATCCTGTGGAAGCTTCTATGCCAGGAGCTTTCAGTCTGTCTATGTGTCCCTGATAAGGTGAACCAAGTCTTCTGAATGTTAGCAAATCATCGCCTTTGTAGTAACCTGCTTTTGCAAGTATAGAGTAAACAAGCGGTGTTGCATGTCCTTTACTTATTACAAGTCTGTCTCTTTCATGCCAGTTTGGATTATGAGGGTCATATTTCATAATGGCAAAATAAAGAACAGTAAGAATTTCTGTAGCTGAAAGTGATCCTCCAGGATGGCCTGAATTAGCAGCATGTGCCATTTTAAGAATAGATTTTCTTAAATCCTTACAAACCAATTTAAGTTCATTGAGTTTTTCATCTGACAAAGGCATGAGGTTATTTTAGCAGTTTTAAACTAATTCCAGTTTCTAAGCTTCATAGCATCTCTGACTTTTTCAAGAGTATGTTTAACAACTTGTCTAGCTTTTTTATTTCCTTCATTCAGGGTTTCAAGAATCTCTTTGTCAGTTTTTAAATTTTGTCTCTTATTTCTAACCTGCACAAGCGATTCATTTATTATTTTCGCAAGTCTTGTCTTACAGTCCACACAGCCAATTTTTGCACCTCTACACTCATCCTGTACTATGGACAGAGTTTGTTTGTCTGCAAAAATTTCATAGTGTTTATATGCTACCTGACACTTGGCTGGATCCCCTGCATCTGTTTTTTTTATTTTGTTTGGATCTGTAATCATCTGAAGAACTTTTTTCTTTGTTTCTTCAGGCGAATCAATGATTTTAATGTCGTTGTTTAGAGATTTACTCATCTTTCTGCCATCAATCCCTATAACCGATGGTGTTTCAGTTAGTAGTGGCTTTGGTTCCGGAAATAGTTCAGTTTTATATATGAAATTAAATCTTCTTGCAATATCACGACTAAGTTCTAAATGTGCTACCTGATCTCTCCCTACTGGAACAAACTCACCAAGTACACTTAAAATATCAGCAGTCATTAATACTGGATATCCCAGTAAACCATATGTAACTTCTTGTTTTGCTTTTTCTTCATCTTCTGCTAAAAGCCTCACCATATCTTTTAGAGTAGGATCCCTTTCTACCCAGTTATGGTAAGTAACCATACTAAGCAATAAATGAAGTTCAGCTACCTCTTGAATTGCAGACTGGACATATAGTGTGCATTTGTTTGGATCGATTCCACTGCTTACAATATCTTTAGCTACTTCAATAATGTCATTCGGAAGATCCTTTGTGTCTTTGTATTTTGTAGTAAGTGTATGCCAGTCAGCTATAAAATAAAAACATTCATGTTCATTTTGTAATTCAGCCCAGTTCCTTAGAACACCAAGATAATGCCCTATATGAAGTGAGCCTGTTGGTCTTATGCCGGAAAGTAATCTTTTTTTTGGCATAGGAATATTATATTACGAGAACATGTCATTCTGAGCGGTAGCGAAGAATCTCATTACGTTTTAAGATCCTTCGTCGTTACACTCCTCAGGATGACACTTTAAAGTTTCCTATGCTCCAATGCCGGCAAATTTTTTCTAATCTTATTTAAGTAATCCAAATCTATTTCAGCAAAAATTACTGCTTCTTTATCAGCAGGACCTTCTGCCATTACATTTCCCCATGGATCCACAATAAGACTATGTCCATAGGTTTTTACACCTGCTGAACCGATTCCCGCTTGGTTTGGTGCAATTACATAAGCCAGATTTTCTATTGCTCTTGCTCTGACCAAAGTATTCCAGTGTGCTTCACCTGTTGGTTTTGTAAAAGATGAAGGAATAAAAATTATTTTTACCCCCTTTTTTGAATAGTAACGATATAGTTCTGGGAATCTTAAGTCATAGCAGATACTCATGCCACATTTAATATTGTTAACTGAAACTATTTTAGGTAATTGGCCTGCCAGATTTCTTTTTGATTCAAGAATTTCTTTGCCTTTTAGTTTTATGTCAAATAAATGAATTTTTTTATACTTTGCTACAATCTTTCCGTCTGGGTTTATCAGGACAGAAGTATTAAATGGTTTTGAGGGCAGGTTACGACCTGCCCCTACATTTTCAAGCAGACTGCCTATTAATATCCAGACTTTATATTTTTTAGCTAGTTTTGCTATATATAAGGAAGAGTAACCTGGTATTTCTTCTGCATGTTTTGCTGCTTCGTTCAGATTTCCTCTGAAATTAAAAACTTCCGGGAGTGCTATGAGCTTTGCACCTTTTTTAGCTGCAGTTATGATTAATTTTTCAGCTTGTTTTAAGTTTTTTCCTTTATTACTGCTGCTTGTCATTTGAATGACAGCAATCTTTAATTTATTCATATTTAACTTTAATATCCTGTTTTATTTTTAATTGTTTCTTGTTTATCTGCCCCAAATAATGTTGTAACTTCTTTATTTTGGATTTGTGCCATCATTAATAAATATCCACCTGGATATCCATAATATCCATCTATTAAAAATCCATTATCGTGGATTTGGTTTTGCAAAACTTTTGGTTTAATCTTCTTAACCTCTTCCTTTATTATATTGTCCTTTTTAAAAAACTTGAAAAGCTTATCTAAAATTCCATCTTCGCAATCTGCAGAGATAATTACCTGACCTGTAGGTAAAAGAAGCCGCCTTGCTTCGGTAAAAAATAAATCTCCATTTTCAAAAATGGGCAAATTATAATCAGCAATTATTCTTGTAAATGAATTACTTTCTAATGAAGCTAATTCATTCGTGCTTAAAATTTGAGTAAAAGCATTTTCATTTTCCTTTATTAGTGCAACCAGGAACTGATCCCACTCACCTATTGTAAGTACTGCCTGTCTTTGTCCGACAGCTTTAGTTATTCTTTTTAAAATTTTCTCTGGTTTATTAATCACAGCTTAAGCTTGTCTGAAGCATTATATATATAAATGAAGCCCCCCATAAGCCGGGTTCTGTTTATGCAGTCATCTGTCTGGGAGTATTGTCACCAATACCCTCTAGCAGCATTGGCAGAAATAGGGAGCGGGCCACCCTGATCTATTTCTATACCTTAGCCTTGCACCTTCAGCGGGGTTTACCTAACTTTGTAGTCACCTACAAAGTTGGTGAGCTCTTACCTCACCGTTGCACCCTTACCCCGGATTAAATCCGGGGCGGTCATCATTTCTGTGGCACTTTCCTCACACTCACATGCACTTCGCATTACGAAGCAACCAGCCCTGTGGTGCCCGGACTTTCCTCATTTTATGCTTGTCACCGGTAAACCGGCATACTTGGCATAAAACGTAACTGCTTGGAGGACTTCAAAGAAATTATACCTTAGCAGGTAAATAGAGTGTGAAAATGGTTCGATGATAGATGTCATTCTGAGCCCAAGATGAAGAATTTTATAACATTAAGAGATCCTTCACTAAAGTTTAGGATAACACTGAAAAAGTAATTACAAAAGATCCTCAGGGGTACTTCTCCTTTTTAAACATGATTCACTAATTTTTTTAAAAAAGATTACAGAAAAATTATTACTTGAAGCAGATAATATTTCTAAAACAAGCATAAAACAGTTTTATTTCGAATTATTACATCAGGGATATCTCTGTGTGATCTTTTTCACATTGATGGGTAGGAAAACTTAGGTATGTTTAATCTGTAGTACTGTGGAAGTGTTTATTTTTAATTTTGTAAGGGGGTAGTTGTGAGAAATTTTTTTTCCTTTTTAATGGTTTTTGTTTTTGCTTTTGCTTTAAGCATTTGCTTAGTTTGTGATGAAGCATATGCTGCAAAAAAGAAAAAAGGGTCGTCAGCTAATAGCAGTTCTTTGCAGCCACTTAGTAATGATGGTGAAACAACTTTATTTGGAAGTGTTTTAAACCCAAGCGATGATATAGTTAATATTCTTTTGTCTAAGCCACTGCTTGCAAAAATCAGGAGAGCAGAACTTGAAAACCTTACAGTTACTCTTGTAGCAAGCCTGGATTCAACTAAAGTATTTTCAGTGCCAAATGATGCACTAAGTATTCAGAGAAAAAAAGTAAATAAAAAGAGTGGGCAATACCTAGTAGTAAGCTTGTTTAATTTAACAAATCAGGCTGGAATTACTATTTCTCCAAGTTCATTGCCCGATGATACTTATAAAATTAAAATTACCGGTGATGGAATTGATGAATCAACTGCAGCTATTATTTACAGAGCACCTGCTCTTGTAGTAGGTACTGTTGATTCAAATAGTACTTCATTAGTAGATGTAAATAGTTTACAAGGCGACATGATTTCAGACAGAACAGTAACAACCAGTTCAAATGGATTATTTTTTACTGAAGTTCGTGCAAGTAAGATAGAAGATACAGTAAAAACAAGAAAAATTTTAAAACAAACAACAGAAGAAGGTGATTCAACTTCTGGAGGTAATGAAGGAACTGTTGTTGAAGAAGCTGTTGTTGATGATACTGGTGTAGGCATTGTTGAAGCAACAAGTGGTGATCAGCAACTATTAGCGGTAGTTCCTTTGGATTCTGAAAATAATGATAACGTTGCAAATACTCCACTGGAAGTTACTACTGGTACTACATTTGCTGCTGAAGCTGTTCTTGAAAATCCTGATTTAGCAAACGATGTAATTGACGGAATAGTGCAGGATATTCAGGAAACATCAGAAGGAGATGCACCGGATGAAGGCAGTTCAGGCGATGGGTGTGAAGGTGAAGATAGATTTGCTAATCTTTGTGGTTCAGAATCACCATTAGTAATTGGACAAAAAGTAAGATCAGAATTTATTAACGATCCTAATTGTAATTTTGATGAAAAACCTATAGTGTCAAAACTACCGGATGATAAATTAGGTGAAGTTTATTGTAGTTTTGTTGGCGGAATTCAGGTTGGTGAAGGAGAACAGTGTGCAATTTATTCTGCGATACTTGCTGCTCATGATGCAAGCGGCGGAAGAATTCCTTTAATCTGCCCACCTCATGAATGTTCAGAATTCTCAGATATAAGACCTGATAACAAAGATCCTTTAGACAGATGTATTGAACCTCAAGCATTCTGCGGCCCCGGACCAGGAGGTCCTGGTGGACCTGGCGGTGGATTTCCTGGTGGACCTGGCGGATTTCCCGGAGGACCTGGCGGTGGATTTCCTGGTGGACCTGGCGGATTTCCCGGAGGACCTGGTGGATTTGGACCAGGCGGATTTAATGGGGATCCTTGTCATTCAGACGATCCAAGCGTTAATGGATTTACTGGACCAGATGGTACTTGTGTATTTGAACCTGTTGGACCTGGTGGATTTTCTGGCGGACCTGCATTTCAGCTTGCTCAGGGATGCAGAGGCCCTCAATGCCGTGGACCTCAGGCACCAGCATGTTTTCAAAAACCACAAAGAGATTTGACTTGTGAAACCGATGCAAGTATTTGTGTAGATGACGGTTTTGGACCAGGATGGAAATTAGTCACTAACTCAAAAGGGAATTCATTCTGTGTTCCTACAAAACTTCCTCAATTTGCTGTAGCACAGGGATTAACTCCTGAACTAATTGCAGGTGACTGTGAAGTTAGAGGCTGTCATGAAGGTTGTGATGAAAAATTTGGAAGGCCTGTACCTTTCTTTAGAAAATCTGATCTTAAAGCACAACAATTCGGTGGACCCGGCGGTGGCAGCGGATTCGGTGGACCCGGCGGTGGCGGCGGATTCGGTGGACCCGGCGGTGGCGGCGGATTCGGTGGACCCGGCGGTGGCGGCGGACCTGGTGGCCCCGGTGGATTTGGTGGACCTGGCTTTCAACCTCCACCATGTGATTCATGTACCTGCCATGCCAAATGTGAAATTAAAGCAGGCAGACAACAAATTTGTAATCCATATGAAACTCTTTTCCATCAAGATTGCTGTACTGCTCAAAATCCTCAACCACAACCATTTCAGTTAGCACAACAGTTTGGTGGTGGACCCGGTGGCGGCGGATTTGGTGGACCCGGTGGTGGCGGCGGATTCGGTGGACCCGGTGGTGGCGGACCTGGTGGTTTCGGAGGTCCTGGTGGATTTAATCCATTTGATCCTTTTGCAGGAGGTGGAGCTCCATTTACACCAGCATTTGGCGGCGGATTTGGCGGACCGGGAGGCCCTGGCGGCTTTGGTGGATTTGAAGAAGGACCTCGTAAAGGACCAATTCCTCCTGGTGCTGATATCTTCAACTGCATATGCAAATCAACATTTGATTCAGAAGGATTTGCACTTCAAGATTCAATAAATTCTTGCAAAGAGTCATGTCCTGAAGGATTTGAATTAGGTGATAATTCTGCTGGTTTCTCTATATGCTTACCAATATGTGATGAAGGATTTGAAAGAGATCCAGGTGGTACATGTAGGAAAATAAGAAAATGTCCTGAAGGAGCTACAAAAGATCAATTTGGAAATTGTAGATGTCCTGAAGGCCAGTTTATGAAGTTTGATCATCAAACTGGAACTCAAAAATGTGAAGCTCCACAAACGTGTCCTGCATCATGCCAAAGTAATCCTTTAGTTAGAAAATATTTGGCTCAAACAGATGATGGCGGGTTAGCTAGCTTCTGCCAACAAAACCCAACAGATCCAAGATGTAGTGGAACTGGCGGAAGTACTGGACAACCTCAACAACCAACAGACAGTGGACAACCACCTCAAGGAATTCCACCTGAATGTAATGCATGCTTTGGTAATCAAGGCGGCGGCGGGTTTGGCGGACCAGGCGGCGGATTTGGCGGACCAGGCGGCGGGTTTGGCGGACCAGGCGGCGGATTTGGCGGACCAGGCGGCGGATTTGGCGGACCAGGCGGCGGCGGATTTGGAGGTCCCGGTGGACCTGGACAACCAGGTGGACAATTTGGACCACCACCTGGCGGACAATTTTGTCCACAAGAATGTAATAATGTTCCAAAATTCAGAGAACTTTTAGCTCAATTTGGTGGAACTCCTCCTCCTGGAGGTTTTCAACCAACTAGTGGTCTTCCTCCACAATGTCAACAATGTTCTGGAGGACCTGGGGGACCTGGCGGTTTTGGCGGTCCCGGTGGACCTGGCGGACAATTTGGACCACAACAACCAGGATTCGGCGGAGGACAACCTTTACCACCTGAATGCAAAGACCCGGCATTTGCACAGGCTAATCCAGACAAATGTAAACCACAAGGCGGACAATTTGGACCACAACAACCTGGTGGACAACCATTTCCACCTCCTCAACCTCCACCCCCACCACCTCAATAGTGGTTAGGTTACTTGTTTGTTAAATAATCATAGAGCTTCTTATTAATTTTAAGAAGCTCTTTTTATTTGACTGGCTGAAGTGAAAAATATTTTTCTTTAATCCAGTTTGGCTTTGTAAAAAGTTTTTCATGTAATTCTTCATTCCAGTATTTTGTTTTTCCTGCAGGTTTGGTTTTAATAGTTTTGTCTATTGGTTTATTTGATGCTATAAGAAATGCCCACATGCACCCAGGATAAGTAGGTACTATTGATATCAGGGCATCTGTAAATTTGAATGCAGATCTCATATTTTCCAAAGAGGTTTTAAATTCTTTTTCCTGTGTAAGAGGACAACCACTTTGACATATGTAAATCCCATTTTCTTTTAAAGCTTTACTTGCATTTTTATAAAACTCTTTACTTATTAAACCTTCTGCAAAGCCCTTAGGATCAGTTGAATCACATAAAATTACATCATAAGCATTTTCTGTAGTATTTTTAAGGAATTCAATAGCATTATTTACTTTGGTTTTTAATTTTGGATTAGTTAATTCACATGCAATTTCAGGAAAATATTTTTTAGAAATATTTATAACATCTTCATCAATTTCAATAAGCTCAATTTCTCCAACAGTTTTGTATTTAAGAGCCTCTCTTACTGTACCCCCATCTCCTCCCCCAATAATCATTATTTTCTTTGGATTTGGGTGAATTGACATTGATGGGTGGGATATTGATTCATGGTAATAAAACTCATCTTTTTCAGTAACCATTATTTTGTCATCTAAGAGGAGAACTTTCCCCATTGAATAAGTATCGATTACTTCAATTTTTTGATATTTACTTTTACCGGAATAAAGATGTTCTTTTACCTTTAGGGCAATTGCAAGCGGGGCATCATCTTCAAAGAACCATCCATTAATAAACATTCAAAACATTCCTTTAGTTAAAAAATAAAAACCAATTTATTTTACCAGATAATTGCTATAAATCGCAGTAAATCTTTCTTTAATTTGTAATATATTCTTCTTTTATTGATATTTTTTGTTTTGTTTTTTCTATAACATTTTTCATCCAGGTTTGTGTTGCTTTCTTTTGCCCCTGATAATGACCTTTCTTTTTATAGGATTTGAATACAGGAAGATTTTTCTGGAATATCATTTGTGCAATAGGCTGGCCTGATTTTAAAAGAAGAGGAGCTTTTCCCTGGTTTGTTAGCTCTACAACAGCAACTCCTTCAAACCCCGAGTCGAAAAGCCCTGCAGATTCTACGTACAGTCCTACTCTAGCCCAGCTGGATTTTCCCTGCAAAACACCATGCAATGTGCTTCCAAAATGAAAATATTCTTTAGTTATTGCTAAAACAAAATCTCTGGGCTGTAGCACAAACTCATCAGCAATGATTTCTTCAAAAGCCCCATCATTTAACTGAATAGCAAAGTGATTACCCAGATGTACATCAAGGCTATTTGGCTGTATAGCATCTTCTCTGTAGTTATCAATCTTTAAAAGACCTAGTTTTAGATAAAGCTTAAGCTGCCAGTCAACAAGATTGCCGCTTGAAAAAAATAAAAGGTAAAGTGCAAAGAAAGCTAAAATAACTAAAACTATTAGAAAAATCATAATCAAGTATTATATACGAAATGACGTGAAGAAAAAATAATCTTTTTAATAGCTTCGACTAAGAGCTTATGTTCTTCCTTTAATACTCTTTCTGAAAGTGTTTTTACTGTATCACTATCTGTAATAGGGACTTTTTTCTGTGCAATTACTGGTCCTGCATCAAGATTTTCTGTTACAAAATGAACTGTGCAACCGCTTTCTTTAACTTTACTTTTTAGTACTGCTTCGTGAACTTTGTGGCCATACATACCTTTTCCACCAAATGCAGGTAGTAAGGACGGATGGATATTTATTATTTTGTTTTTAAAAGAATTTATAAATTGGTTTGTAAGAATTCTTGTATAGCCAGCAAGAATAATTAAATCAGGATTGTATTTGCTTATTATTTCTGTTAGTTTTTTATCATACTGAGTATTGTCAGAAAATTCTTTTGGATTAATAAAACAGGTAGGTATTCCTTCTTTTTCTGCTCTTTTTAATGCAAAAGCATCCTGCTTATTTGAAATTACCATTGAAATCTCTACATTTTCAATTTCATTGGTTTTTATTGCATCAATAACAGCCTGAAGGTTTGTACCTGAGCCGGATACCAGGACAATAATTTTCTTTTTTAACTCCTGCATCTTACCTGGATAAGTTACTGATTAAAGATATTAAAACTAAATCAAGCAGCCTTGAGGCATGTCTTTTAGAATATATTTTTTTATTCTTTAATAATGCTCCATCTGATTTTTTTGATTTTGTTTTTTTCATTTTTGGCTCCTTTATATTAAACCAGCCTTAAGCAGGTCTTTTAAATCTATGATTCCTAAGGGTTTCCCGGAATCATTTATAACAATTAAATCAGAAATCCTAAATTCTTCCATTATTCTTAATGCACTTACAGCAAGATCGTCAGCTAATATTGTTTTTGGACTGGTTGACATTATATCTTTAGCTGATTTTGTAGTTGCTTTATCCTGAAATTTTATGCATGCTCTTCTTATATCACCGTCTGTAACAACTCCTTCAAGTTTTCCGCTATTGTTTGTAACCATTGTAAAACCAAGCTTTTTGGAGCTTATTTCCTCAAGGATTCTGTAAAAACTTTCATCAGGTTTAACAGATGGCATCTCGTTCTCTTTTCTCATTACTTCTTTTACTTTGATAAATTTTTTCCCGAGAGATCCTGCAGGGTGAGATTTTGCAAAATCTTCTGTACTAAAACCCTTAGCCTGCATTAAAGTAATTGCCAGTGCATCACCAAGTGCAAGCGTGCATGTGGTACTTGCAGTTGGAGCCAGATTTAATGGACATGCTTCTTTCTGGACTTTAACAAACAGTGCCACATTACTATTTTGTGCAAGGGTGGAATTCTCATTACCTGTTATTGAAATAAGTTTTATTCCAAGTCTTTTTATTGGAATTAGTACTTTTTTTAGCTCATCTGTTTCACCGCTGAATGATAGAGCAAGCATTATGTCTGAATTTGTTAACATTCCAAAATCACCATGACCAAGTTCTGCCGGGTGAACAAAAAAAGCTGGTGTGCCGGTGCTTGCAAATGTTGCAGCAATTTTTCCTGCAATGTGTCCTGATTTACCCATGCCTGTTACAACAATTCTGCCTTTGCAGCCTAATAAAATATCAATAGCAAGATTAAGATCTTTTGCCTGTTTTGTTTCTAAATCAACAATAAGGTCTTTAATTGCTCCTTTTTCTGTTTCAAGGACGCTTAATGTATCAAGTAAATATTTTGATGAAGTAATAGTAGCCATAGCAGTAATAATATAATACAGCACGAACAGCTATAATTATTGATTTTTCGGGGTTAAACTGAATACAAAATTTTGGATTTAGCACGGTTATAATTATTTTTGTGGTTATTCGCTCAAAACAAAAATTAAAAATTTCTGAACCATTTAACATTGTCCTTGTAAATCCTGAAATTCCTCCTAATACCGGGAATATAGCTAGACTATGTGCTGCTACAGGCTCTCTGCTGCATTTAGTTCATCCACTTGGCTTTGAAATCAATAACAAACATCTTAAAAGGGCAGGTCTTGATTATTGGCCGCTGCTTGATATTAAAGAATACAAAGACTGGGAAGAATTTTGCAACAGCAATAATGTCATTAACGTTCCTCAGGATGATAGTAAATCCCAATCTTGGTTCATATCTACAAGAGGTGAAAAAAATATATGGGATGTTAAATTTAACCCTGGTGATTATCTTGTTTTTGGAAGTGAGACAAAAGGACTTGATGAAGATATTTTAAAAATGTACAGTGAGTCTGTAATTTCAATTCCAATGAATGGTTTAACAAGAAGCATAAATCTTTCAACAGCAGTTGGTGTTGTCTTATATGAAGCAATAAGACAGGTAACCGTTGAGAGAAAAATTTATGAAGTGCTACCTGTATAAAATAAAAGATATCAGATGATGAATAAAAAAGAAACAACTAATTTTACAGAAACACCAATCCTTGATGTGCTGAATGATTATATTTCAAAAAATCCTGTTCGTATGCATGTTCCTTTTCATGGTGGAATGTCAAACAATAATCTTTTCCCGAATGAAATTTATAAATTGGATATATCTGAAGTAAGTGGTTATGATGCTGGTGGAGAAAATAACCCTTTATTTAAATCTGAAAAGATTACAGCAGACTTTTTTGGAGTATTGCATTCTTTTTATCTTACAGGTGGTGCAAGTGCAGGATTGTTAGCTAGTCTTATTGCATTAAATAAAATTGGTAAAAGGGTTATTGTAGCGAGAAATGTGCATAAGTCGGTAATTAATGGACTGGTTTTAAGTGGACTTGAGCCAGTCTGGCTGGATATTGAGTTTGATGAAAAATGGGGTATTTTTTCGAAGGCAGATCCTGAGAGTCTTATAAAAATAATTAAAAACTATAATGATCTGGCTGGCTGTGTAATAGTTTCTCCAACCTATGAAGGAATTATTTCTGATGTTTCTTATATCTCTGAAGTTTGCCATACATATGATATTCCACTAATAGTGGATGAGGCACACGGAGCGCATTTATCTCTTTTGAAAGATAACGAGTTAAATTCAGCAATAAACCTTGGAGCAGATATAGTTATTCAGTCCTGGCATAAATCATTGGGCAGTCTTACACAAAGCGGGGTACTTCACCTGGTCTCTGATAAATATTTTTCATATAATGACTTAAAAAGATCGCTTGATTTGGTGTGTTCGACAAGTCCATCGTTTTTGCTTTTACTTTCGCTTGAATTGACCAGAAAATATTTTGCTGAAAATAGTAATAGTTTTAATGATTTGTTAATGTTGGCTCAGTCATTCAAAAAGGGATTAATGCCGATAAAAAACATTTCTCTCTTAAAAAATGAAGATCCTTTCAAGGTGTATGTTAAGCATTATAATTATTCAGGAATTGATTCTGGAATAAAACTTTTTGAAAAATATTCTGTTGAAATTGAAAGTGCAAATGAAATTGGTTTTTTAATGCAGATTGGGCAGGGTTTTACCAGGGAATCTGCCGAAAAAGTATTATTAGCAGTTAACGATATGGTAGCTGAAAAACCTCCTGTTATATCTGACTCTAAGGCTGGAACAGTTTTGGTAAATCCAAATAATATTTCCATGAAAGAAAATCCACGGGAAGCATTCCTGCGTGGGTTTAGAAATAAGGATAGTTTAAAATATGAATGTGATGTAGTTGCTCCATGTCCTCCAGGTTATGCAGTAAATATTCCCGGGAACAATAAATGCTGACTCTTAAAAAAGAAAACCATGTTTTCGAAGCACTAGGAAATAAAAGTTTCTTTAAACTTATTTGTGGAGCTAGTTTTACTGATAATGTACTTGTTGAAAATTTGTCGTTTATTTTTACTTTAGCCGGTGCACATGTTATTGATCTGGCTCCGCATGCAGATATTGTTATTGCAGCAAAAAATGGTGTTGAAAAAGCTATTGAGTTTGGTAAAAAGGATAAAAGATTTAAATATAATTTGAAACCACCTCTTCTAATGGCAAGCATCCAGCTTGATCTTGATCCACATTTCAGAAAAGTAGAAGTAGACAGAAACTTGTGTGATGTATGTGGAGCTTGTGTAAAAGTCTGTCCTACGGAAGCATTTAAAATTAACGAAAATGAAGGAGTGAAAGATTTTATTTACAATAAAGAAAGATGTTATGGCTGTGGTATCTGTCCTTCATATTGCCATGTAAAAGCGCTAAATATGACTGAAGTGAAAATGGATCCTTATAATACTTTAAATGATATGCTCCTTCTAGGCCTTAAATCAATTGAGTTTCATTTTGGGAAAAACTATTTAAGAATCAGGGAAATATGGGACAAAATTAAAGATTTAGTAAAGAAACTTGAACTGGTTTCATTTAGCCTTGGAAGTGGCTTATTAAGTGATATTGAAATCAAGGATGCAGCTAGGCTTTGTTTTGAGCTTGCAGGGAGTAATATTATCTTGCAGTGTGATGGTATTCCCATGAGTGGCGGCAGGAGTAATGCAGGTAAAAACGGGCATAATAATGATGAATTGAGCCTTCATGTAGCAAAGCTTATAGAGGAAGAAAAAATGCCTGTATATTTGCAGATTGCAGGCGGTACCACAGAGTTTTCTTTTGACAATGTAAAAAACTCTGGCCTTCCGGTTAACGGAATAGCTGTTGGTTCTTATGCAAGAAAACTGTTAATTCCATATTTAAATGATATATATAGTGATCAGAATTTTTCCAGTGCTTTTCGTATAGCAAGATCATTAGTACAATCGTCTGCTGTAAGTGGGAATTATAATTAATTTCAATTATGACTAAAGAAGAAAAGTTAAATTTGAAAAATGAAGAAATCCAGGAAATTGATCATGTCCCTGCACAGGATTTGCCTCTTATGTTGGATGTGCTTCCTGATAAGCTCAGGACATCACTTGAAAAACATAACTTGGCTGGGCTTATTGAAATAGTTATGGATTTTGGAAGATTACCTGAAGCACGGTTTTTTAATGGTAAGAGAATTGAACTTGAACATGAACCTGTTACTCTGGGGGATATTAATTATGCTGTTAACAGGGTGGGAGACTTCACCTCTGACAACAGGGCTGGTATTGCACGGACACTTCACAGGATAAGTTGTATTAGAAATCGCAGGGGTGAAATAGTAGGACTAACATGCAGAGTTGGCAGATCGATAACAGGGACAATTGATATTATCAGGGATTTTGTAGAATCAAAGAAATCTATCCTATTGTTAGGTCCCCCAGGAGTCGGGAAAACAACAAAACTCAGGGAGATGGCAAGATTTCTGGCTGAAGATTTAAACAGAAGAGTAATTGTAATTGATACTTCAAATGAAATTGCAGGTGATGGTAATATTCCGCACCATGGAATTGGTCGTGCAAGAAGAATGCAGGTGGGAAGACCTGAGCTTCAGCATGCTGTAATGATTGAAGCTGTGGAAAATCATACTCCAGAAGTGATAATAATTGATGAGATTGGTACTGAACTTGAAGCACAGGCAGCAAGAACTATTGCTGAACGAGGCGTGCAGCTTATAGGTACTGCTCACGGAAATGCGCTTGAAAATCTCTTAAAAAATCCTACTTTATCTGATCTGATCGGAGGGATACAAACAGTTACTCTGGGAGATGAAGAAGCAAAAAGACGTGGCACACAAAAAACAATACTTGAAAGAGCCAATGAACCAACATTTCAGATTGCAATTGAAATCCTGGATCATCAAAGACTTGCAATCCATAAAGAAGTGGCTGTTGCAGTTGATAATCTTTTAAGAGGAAAAGCCCTGTTCCCTGAAATTCGTAAACTTGATCTGAAAACCGGAAAGGTTGAAATCCTTACAAAGAAGGAAACAATTTCCCAGGGACAAGTCTCATTTTCTACTACAGAGATGGCTGAGCATCCTGTTGAAACCATTAAAATCTATCCCTATGCAGTGAGCCGTGGACAACTTGAAAGGGTTATAAGAAATCTTCAGCTTCCTGGAATGGTGTGCAGAACAATTGATGAAGCAGGTGTCATTTTTGCACTTAAAAATTATGCAAAAGTCGGGGCGAAGATTCTTGAACTTGCAAAGAAGCATAAAATACCTCTTTATATAGTCAAGAACAATACCATTGATGGCATTCAAAATGCACTAAAAGAACTCTTCCCTGATTTAATAAGTGATTTCATTATAGAAGAAATTGAAAAAAAGAAAGTTGATGATGTTCAAAATGCTCTTGAAGAAGTCCGGGGTGCTATAAGCATGGTAATGGATACAGAAAAATCTATTGACCTTAGTCCCAGAAATGCTGAAATAAGAAAATTGCAACATGAACTTGTAGAAGAATATAAATTAGACAGTCTTAGTATAGGACAGGAGCCGAAGAGAAGAATCAGAATATTTCCTCCTCCTAAGCCTGGCGATAAGTAATATTAAAAATAAGCAACATTAAAAATATTCTCAGCTTATCGGAACATAATTATGAATACGAGCTAAATTGACTATTTCGGCTCCCGCCGGCCCCGTCTGAGCATACATACTTTTAATCATTGAGAGGTATGTACTTTCATCCATTTCAAGGAAATTCCTTGTATCTAATGTGTCTGAAAGCCTTTCCCGAATCTTGGTTATATCGTAAAAAAATGCCAGTGAGGGACTATCAGAACCCATAATTTTACTATTTGGTGAACCCATAGCTAAATATAAGTAAAGGCTTTCAAGTTCAAAAATATCTCTTTTAGCCAGAAATAGCTGGTCTCTTATTGCACTTAGTTTTGACAGAAGAATACTTGAACCTGTAGTTAAGGTGGGATTATTCCCCATAGCGACCCCCTTAGTAAGAAGTATTTCTTACTTTTTATTTTTTCATAGTAAAATACTTGAAGTTTAAAATAATGTAAAAAACATTTTTTATATTAATTAAATTTCGTTAAGTTACATATTGATGTTTATTTAATTAGTATGAAATATCTATGATTTAATGTGCTATATATCACATGAGATTTTAATGCATATTTTTTAATATCGCTCGTTTCGCGCGAACGCTCAACTCGCTTGTAGAGTCACGGCGCTTTTTGGTGAGTGAATCACACAAAAAGCTTTCACCTTGTATCAAATACCAAGAATTTACATTGAATCAATGCATATAAACCCCGCCGCAGATGTTTATAGATTGACCAGTAATTGCACTTGCATAGTCACTTGCCAGAAACAGTGTCAGATAGCCTATTTCAGCCGGGTGGATGTATCTTCCAATAGGTACTGCTTCAAGTGATGTTTTTTTAAGCTCATCAACTCTAATGTTATGCAGTTTGGCATAGTCTTTATCATGTAATATTTCTTCTGCCATTTGTGTTTCTACCCATCCAGGGCAGACTGCATTTACTGTAATATTGTGCTTAGCTACTTCCTGTGCCAGTGACTGTGTAAATCCAATTACTCCGAATTTTGATGCACTGTATGCACTTCCATAGGCATCACCAACCTTACCGCTTACTGATGAAATATTTATTATTCTTCCCTTTTTGTCTTTCATCATGGTTTTAATTACTGCTTTTGAGCAATACATTACACCGTTCAGGTTAGTATCGAGTAATTCTTTCCATTTTTTAATATCCATACTTTCAACGGGTGATGTAAAGTGAATCCCTGCATTATTTATTAAAATATCAACATTGCCAATCTCTTTAAAAATCTTTTCAACACTTTCACTGTCCGAAACGTCAAGAATATGGTATTTAGCTATTGGCTTGTGGCTGTTAGCTTTTAGCTGTTTTATGTTTTCTTCCAACTTCGTTTTATTTCTTGAAAGTAATATTAAAGAAGAACCAGCTTCTGCAAATACCTCAGCAATTGCTTTTCCGATTCCCTGGCTTGCACCTGTTATTACTGCTACTTTATCTGATAGATCTATGTTAAACATGATTCACGATTTTAGCATGCTGATTATTCTTTGAGTTCATTTTAAACTCCTTATAGAAATATCTAACTAAATGGACTTGCAAAAGAGAGCCCTATGCCTGAAGCGGATGTATCCCAAGCTAATTTCACATATAATTAACAATGTGAAATTAGCGCAGGGTGAAAAGGAGCGAATGGCATAGGGCAAGCAAAAAAAGCAAGTCCATCATTTAAATTTCAAATATAATAGTTTAATAAGAGATAACCATTATGGCAAAAGAAACACTTAAATCTATACCTCTATCTGAAAATCAAACATTTGAAATAGAAATAACTTCTATGGCTTATGACAATTCAGCTGTTGGAAGATATAAAGATTTTGTTGTTTTTGTTGATAGAGCTGCACCAGGAGACAAAGTCTTAGCTCAGGCAACAACGTTGAGGCATAATTATGCAAGGGCAAAAATACTTGAGGTTCAGGGTTCTGATCCTCTTTACAGGATTGAAGCTAAGTGTAAGGTTTTTAAAGTGTGTGGTGGATGCCAGTGGCAGCATTTGCCATATGAAAAACAACTTGAGCAAAAAAATATACTCATTGCTGATTTTCTTAAAACACTTAATATATCATCAGATCAAATTAAACCAATAATTCCTTCCCCAGATATATGGAATTATAGAAATAAAGTCCAGTACCCTGTAAGAACTATACAGGAAACAGGCAGGCTTAAAGCAGGATATTTTGAATGGCATTCAAATGAGCTGGTTAATATAAAGCACTGTCCTATCCAGAATAATCTTTTTGATGAAATTATTGAAGCAGTCAGAAACATAGCTGAAAAATATAAAATAATTGCTTATGACAGCAGCACAAAAAAAGGCTGGCTAAGACATATTTGTGTAAGGCTTGGGATTAATACAGGAGAGGCTTTGCTTACACTAGTTGGTGTTGATCTCGGACTTTCAAATTCACAAATGTTTGTATCAGAGTTAATGGGAAAATTCCCTCAGCTTGTTGGTGTTTGCATTAATGTAAACAATCAGACTACAAACGTAATTTATGGAAATAAAACTGAAGTATTAAAAGGGAAAGGCTATATTAATGAAATTGTAAACGGTATCAAATTTAAAATATCTGCAACAAGCTTCTTTCAGGTGAATACATTGCAGACAGAAAAACTTCTTTCGACTATAAGTGATTTATTGCAGCTTTCAGGAGAGGAGGTATTGGTTGATGCTTATTGTGGAGTGGGACTGATTTCACTCTATATGGCAAAATTTGTAAAGAAAGTTATTGGCATAGAGGAAATAAAGCAATCTATTGAAGATGCAAAAACCAGCTTGCAGGAAAATAATATTAATAATGTAATTCTAATAAATGGAAAAGTTGAAAATAAAATTCAGCAAGGTATTGAAACTTATAAACCTGAAGTAATTATTTTAGATCCTCCAAGAGGAGGATGTGCCAAAAATATCCTTAATACTATATGTGATTCAGATGTGAGAAAAATTATTTATGTAAGTTGTAATCCCTCGACACTTATACGAGATTTAAATATTTTATGCCTTGGTGAAAGTAATCAGAGAGGCTTTAGTATTAAAACCATTCAGCCTATAGATATGTTTCCCCATTCATATCACACTGAATGTATAGTTCTTCTTGAAAGGTAAATAATCCTGAGGTTCCTAAAGCTTATTTCCACATGTAGGGCAGACTTTTTTCTCGTTTCTTTCAATATTATCTGACCAGTAATTATCAAATATAAGGAAATTACAGTTTGGACATTTATTAAGTGTCTGAATCATTTTTCTAATTTCTCTTGGTGCTTGTGGAATATAGTTTTTATATTTTTCAAATGTCAAAGGTTCATACTTTAAGAGGTTAAAAGAAAACATTTTTTTTCTCCTTTTAGGGCTAGTTCTTTAGCCGAGCTTTATTAGAGACTAACTCCCTTTCTTTTTTGTGCCTTAATTGTTAGTAGAGACATATACTTTTTTAAGCTAATTTGTTATTCTTGATAACAATTAATAATTACACATGAAATAGTAAATGCTCTTGGGTAAATTCCTCATATAAGGGGCCGGAGTAAAGATAAAAAGTAGTTAAGGAGTTATCTGTGCCTGAAGTAAGATCAGCATTTCTTGTGGGACCTCTCAGAACAGCAACTAGTGCTAAAGGTGGACTTTTCTCTAGGGTAAAACCTGAAACTCTTGGTGTTACAGTTGCAAAAGAAATAGTTAACAGGGCAAATTTAGATCCAAAGTACATTAATGAACTTTTTGTAGGCTGTGCTACTCAAACTGGTGAACAGGGATGTAACATGGCTACAAGAATTGGTGAATTAGCATTTGGTCCGTTTGTTCATGCAACAACAATTAATGATTTATGTGGTTCCAGTGCACAGGCTACCCGATTAGCTCAGGCTCAAATTGCAAGCGGTGAAAATGAAATAGTGCTTGTAATGGGGGTAGAAAATAATCACAGAGTTTTCCAGGGACAGGATTTAATGCCTGCATCAAATACTCTTGGCGGGAATTTAAAAAATCTTAGAAAGATTGTTGCAATGGGTGCATCGGTTGTTAAACTTTCTCTTCCGGAAGGGTATTCACTATTACCAATGGGAGCTTATGGTGATGCCATAGCAACAAGCCGTGGATATTCCAGGAAAATGCTTGATGAATACGGTTTTTTTAGCCAGATGAAGGCAGCTTATGCAATGCAGAATGGAAGATTTAAAGACGAAATAGTTACAGTCAGAACACCGAGAGGGTATCTTGATTTTGATGAAGGGATAAGATCTGATACTTCGCTTGAAGTTTTATCTAAAAAACTCAAGCCTTCATTTGGCAGGTTTGGTCTGCATACTGCTGCTACTTCCAGTCAGATTAGTGCTGGTGTTGCAGGGTATTTAGTCGTTAGTGAACAGGCACTTAAAGAACATGATCTTGTTCCTATGGCGAGGATTGTTGCCTCTGCTGTAGTAAAAACAGATTCTCAAAAACCTGCAGAACATTTAATTGGACCAATAGATGCTGTAAGAAAAGTTCTTGCAAAAGCTAATATGAAAATTAAAGATATAGATTTATTTGAAATTAATGAAGCATTTGCATCTGTTGCACTTGCAACAATAGAAGAACTTGGCATAGATCCTAAAAAAGTAAATGTTAATGGTGGTGCAATTGCTTTAGGACATGCATTAGGAGCAAGCGGGGCAAGGCTTCCTGTAACTCTATTACATGAGATGCATAAAAGAGCAGATGAAGGGCTTCCATCCCGATATGGACTGGCAACACTGTGCATTGGCGGTGGACAGGCTATAGCAATTATCTTTGAAAGAGTTTAGAGAATTTTACGTTGGTTTAATATTTTATACTCTTAGAGTAAACTATTAATGCTGAAGGAAAATTTTTGTATAGTAAAGTAATTAAATTCTGTAACATTATTGTCATTCCCGCGAAAGCGGGAATCCAGAGATTAACTACTAGCATTAATTGGCTGGATTCCCTGGTCAAGCCAGGGAATGACATTACTTTAGAGATTCTTAATATCATTAAAAAGAGATAAAAATGTCAAATGCAGCTTATATTATTGATGCAATAAGAACACCGATTGGTCGTGGAAAAGATACAGGTGTTTTTGCAGAAGTTCATCCAGTTGATCTTGGTGGAATACCTGTAAAAGAATTAGTTAAAAGAAATAATCTAAAACCAACTGATATTGAAGATTTAATTTATGGCTGTGCAAGTCCTGTTGCTGAGCAGGGATTAAATATTGCCAGGCTTATTGCAATAACAGCTCTCGATATTACTGTGCCGGGCGTCCAGCTAAACAGAATGTGTGGATCAGGGCAGCAGGCAATTCATTTTGCAATTCAGGCTGTAATGGCTGGTGCTCATGATCTTCTTATAGCAGGTGGTGTAGAAAGCATGGGAAAAATCCCACTTGGTGGTGATGGGTTTCCCATGCCAGGCAAAACAAAACCAACTTTACCAGATAGTTTTTTAAAGAATTTTAAAGCAAATCCAATGGGAATTTCCGGAGAATTAATGGCTGCAAAATGGAAATTAAGCAGAAGGGATCTGGATGAGTTTTCATATGAAAGTCACATGAAAGCTGCTATTGCAACAGGCAAAGGATTTTTCAAAAAAGAAATTATTCCTGTTAGTACTTCCAAGGGACTGATTGAAAAGGATGAAGGAATCAGAAGTGATACATCCATTGAGAAAATGGGTACTTTAGCACCTGCCTTTAAAGAAGGCGGAGTTATTACAGCAGCCAATGCCAGCCAGGTTAGTGACGGAGCTTCTGCACTATTAATAGCAAGTGAAAGTGCTGTAAAGAAATATGGTTTTAAACCAAGGGCAAAGTTTTTGGGTTTTTCAGTAGTGGGTACTGATGTAGAACTTCAGCTTACAGGACCAATTTATTCAATTCCCAAGGCATTGAAAAAATCAGGACTTGAAATGAAGGATATAGATTTATTTGAAATAAATGAAGCATTTGCATCTGTTGTTCTTGCAGCTCAGAGAGAACTAAGTATTCCTGCAGATAAAGTAAATGTAAACGGTGGTGCAATTGCTATCGGGCATCCTTTGGGGGCTAGTGGTGCCAGGCTGATTACTACTTTGTTGCATGAACTTGAACGAAGAAATCTAAAGAGAGGCGTGTCCAGTCTTTGTATAGGATTTGGTCAGGGAATTGCTGCTGTTATTGAGAGGGTTTAGAGCAGCCTTTGATAAGAGCTTATGGGGTTGGCATTGGAACTGCAGCTCCAGCTCCAGAGGCAGCAGAACCACAGGTTATTCCAAACTTTTCACAAATAAGTTTTACCTCATTACTGAAGGGACATTTATTACTACAGTAATTATTGCAATAATTTATAAGTCTATTTTTCGTATCATTACAATCGGAAGGGAATTGATTTCTTTCAATACAGTCATTATAGGTAGCATTTTCAATTACTACATGGTTTTTTATTCCGGTGCAAGCAGAATCAGAATTAGATCCAGTTCTATTTGTGAAACAATCCCACCAATGACCCATTTCATGATTTGCTATTTCACAAATATCTGATATACAACCTTGATGTGAACATGTACTTATGCATATATTATTATTATTTTCTGGACAAGAGCAATATCCACAATATCCATGATCATTTGTACTGCAGTCTCTTTTATAAGTTATGGGGGGATCAGGGACATTTACATTTGTAGATTTTAAATAGCTTGGGCATTCTGAATTTATATGTTCTTTTGCTGAGCAAATCACGGATTCATCTGTGCCATATTCACAATGACAGCTATTATCATTATCTTTGCAGGGTACACAACAACAATTATTTATTTCTTTGCTATTAAGACATTTATTTTCAGTGTTTTTCCCAATTGAGGTACAAGTTTCTCCTTGCTTTAAATGAAATCCATTTCGATAACCTTCTTTTAGTCCATGGCAAAAATTATAACAATCATCATCAGTTGTTGGTAAAAAGCGACATTCGCCAACTATACATTGTTCACTATCTCCCCCGATACATTTACCTCCATTTTTACAGTCACTGTCTTTAAAGCATGAACCCCCATATGTTTCATTTGTACAGTGAGTACAGATACATCTGTCTTTGCATTGTGCATTACCAGAGCATCCTCTTAACGAGCAGTCACTTGCCGTGGAACCGCTTGGACATGCAATAGCAGGTAATGATGTGAATAAATTTTGAATATTTACTGTTTGGATAATGCTAATAAATATCAGCAAACCAAAAATAACTTTTAACATTCTCATAAAGGATTTTTACCCGCTGAAAAGATCAGTGTTTAGGGTTGCCCCTATAGAGTAAATACGCTGCTGTTATTGAGAGGGTTTAATAAATGCACGGGAAGTGCCTCCTCCTCTAGATACACTTCCCGCTTGAAGTAAATAGAATATATGTACTGATATCCCGATAATAATAAAAAAAATATTGTGATGTCAAGGCCTAAATTTGGCTGTAAAGAAATAAGAAGAAAGTTAAGAGGTTAAACCAGAGCAAGTTCAAAAAGCTTACTAGTATTGCTTTTTACAGCTTCAGCACTTTTATGTAGTGCTTCCAGTTCTTCTGCCGCAAGTTTTAATTCAATTATCTCTTCAATGCCACCTGAACCAAGTTTTACAGGAACTCCTATAAAAACATCTTTGAGTCCATATTCTCCATTTAGATAAGCAGCAACCGGGAAAACTCTTTTTCTGTCCTGTACTATAGCTTCTACCATTGTTGCAGCAGAGCTTGCAGGGGCGTAATATGCGCTTCCGGTTTTTAAAAGATTTACTATTTCAATCCCACCATTTTTTGTTCTTTCATTTATTTCATTAATTTTTTGTGGCGGGAGAAGTTCTGTAATAGGAATACCGGAAACAGTTGAAAACCTGGGTAATGGAACCATTTGATCACCATGACCTCCTAAAACCATTGCCTGAACATCATCTGTAGAAACATTAAGTGCCTCAGCAATAAAAAATCTCATTCTGGCTGAATCAAGAACTCCTGCCATACCAAAAACCCTTTTCGGAGGGAATTTGCTTTTTAGCCAGGTAAGGTGAGTCATTACATCCAGAGGGTTAGATACTACTATTATTATTGAATCAGGTGAGTATTTTACTACTTCTGTTGTGACTCCACTGACAATCTGAGCATTTGTTTTTAAAAGATCATCTCTGCTCATGCCTGGTTTTCTGGCAATGCCTGCAGTAATTACTACTACATCTGAATCTTTTGTCGCTGAATAATTATTTGTACCTTTGATTTTCCTGTCATGCAGTTCAACAGGTCTTGCTTCCATTAAATCCAGTGCTTTTCCCTGAGGAATTCCTTCTAAAATATCTATCAGTACAACATCACAAATATTTTTCTCAATTAGTCTTTGCGCACAGGTGGCACCTACATTTCCTGCACCTACAACTGTTACTTTTGGATTTTTTAAGACCATGGTTACTTTCCTCAATTATTGCTTAAATACCTACACATATTTTACCAGTTACTGTTTTTTTTCTGGCACCTGTACAGCTTGGAATGTTATTAGGGATTTGTTTCAGACATGTATAACCAAGTAATGCAAAAAGTATAGCTTCTTTATATTTCGACGGCAGCCCGTATTTATCTGAGCTTGTAATATTTATCCTGGGTAAAATCTTCTTAAGAAAACTTACAAGAGTTTTATTTTTTAACCCTCCTCCTGAGATTACAATTTCGCTTATTTTATGTTTTCGAAAAACATATTTCTCGAGCGAGTATTTAATTGTGTATGCAGTGAAAAATGTAAGAGTTGAAATAAGATCCCTTTTCTTCTTTATTTGTGAAAAATATCTATCTATGAATTGTTGATTGAAATATTCTTTGCCTGTAGACTTTGGCGGAGAAATCCTAAAATAAGGATCTAGGGCTGCTTTTTTTATATACTTAAAAATCACATTACCTTTTTTTGCTATTAGTCCATCCCTGTCAAAATCAGTATTAAAATATTTTCTTGTAACCAGGTCTATGAGTGCATTTCCTGGGCCTGTATCAAATGCAATAGGTTTTATGTTCTTTCCTGTAGCAGTTATATTTGCTATACCGCCAATATTTAAAGTAATAATTCCTTTTTTCGTTTTGCCAAAACATACCTGATCCAGAAATGGCATAAGTGGTGCACCCTCGCCACCTGCTTTAATGTCCGCTTCTCTGAAATCATTAATTGTTTTTATGTCTGTTCTTTTTGCAATTATTTTTCCGTTACCGATTTGTACTGATTTTACTCTTGGTTTATGGTAAATAGTTTGACCATGAGAACCTATTAATAAAATATCTTCTTTTTTTAATCCGCGTTTTTTGATGATTTGCAGAGCAGTATTTGCAAATAAATTGCCAAGGCTTATATCTAATTTTGATATTTTCTGTGGAGATAGATTATGAATTGATCCTGCTGAAGCAATTAATTCTCTGATTTGTTCCTTGATTTTTTTCGGATATTCACAAACAATTCCGTCTACAAAGATAGGTCTTAAATCATTTTTTTTAAATTTAACCAGTGCAACATCAATTCCATCAAATGAAGTTCCTGAATTCAGCCCTATAACGTAATTACTTCTCATTTTAATGACTTGGATTCTTGGCAATCCCATATGCTGCTTTTGTATCAGGGTTGTTTCTTGCGAATTCCCTGTCTGCAGGTTCAATTATATAAGCAGGATTTGTAACCAGGAATTCTGAAAACTTTGTATTTGGATTACTTCTTGCAAATTCTTTGTCTTCATTTCTGATTAGATAAGTAGGATTTTGTGCAAGTCCTTCAGCAAAAGCACTGTCGGGGTTTTTCATTGCAAATGTTTTGTCTGGCAGATCTACAATATAATTTGGGTTTGCCGCTATTGTTTTGGCAAATCTTGTTTGTGGATTGTTCCGTGCAAAAACTCTGTCATCTTCAGTGACTTTATATCTTGGGTTTTGTGTAAGTCCTTCTGCAAAAGCGCTGTTTGGGTTTTTCCTGGCAATGTCTTTGTCCTTATCTAATAGTGCGTTTGCCGGGATATTTAGAGATATTGCAAGAAATAAAATAAACAATAAATATTTTAATAATGTCCTCATGATTTGATTCCTTTTAACTTTAAGAAATTAGTCAGTAGTTTATGTCCGTGCTCAGTAAGAATTGATTCAGGATGAAATTGTACACCAATAAGGCTGTTAAATTCCTTATGTTCAAGAGCCATTATAAGATTGTCTTTTGTTTTTGCAGTTATTTTTAAAGGACTTTTTTCAATACTTTTTAAATCAACAATTAATGAATGGTACCTGGTCGCTGTAAAAGGGCTTGGAATATCTGAAAATATTGAATCTCCTGAATGATGAATATCTGAAGTTTTCCCATGCATAAGTTCAGGTGCATTAGTTATTTTTCCGCCATATACTTCACCAATGCACTGATGTCCAAGACATACTCCAAGTATTGGTATTTTTCCGGCAAGTTCTTTTATTATTGATTTGCTGATTCCTGCATCGTCAGGCCTTCCTGGACCGGGTGAAATTACTATATGACATGGATTTAATGACTTTATTTTTTCAATTGTAATTTCATCATTCCTGAATACTGAAACCTCATATTTTAATTCACCTATGTATTGAACAAGGTTATAAGTAAAACTGTCGTAGTTATCTATTACTAATACATGCATAATTTTTATATTTCCAGGAACCTTACAGGAAAAACTTTTTTGTTTTTTTCAAATAAAAGCTCGATTGCTTTATTGATTTTATTATATTCTTCTTCTGATGGCTTGTTGCTGTGGATTTCTATTCCTATAAAAGGGCTTTTAATACTTAAACCAGCATCATGTACTTTAGTGACATTTTCTGCAGATGTCAGCCAGAACCCCTTTACTTTTGTACAAAGAAATCTCATGAAAGACTGTTCATATATCTTCTTAATTCTTTTATGCTTGTTACAGCAGTCCCGTATTTTTTTACTACGATGCTTGCTGCAAGATTTGCAATTGTGCAGGATGTCTCAAGTGATGATTTAAGGCTTAATCCGGTAGAGATTAACCCAGCTACAGTATCACCAGCTCCTGTAACGTCAAAAACTTCACTGACATTAAATGCAGGAAGTAAAAACGGACTGTCCGGATTATTACCTGTAAATAAAGCCATGCCTTCTGAACCTCTTGTCATGAGAACATTTTTTGCTGAAGAGGATTTTAAAAGTTTCTTTCCTGCTTTTATGAGTGATTCATGATCTTTAATGCTGAATCCGACAGCTGATTCAGCATCAGGCTGATTTGGAGTAATAAGAAATGAGCCCTTAAACCAGTTGAAATTTTTTGATGCATCTGCAATCACAGGTAATTTATATTTTATGGATAATTTAACAATCTGGGTTACTAATCTTTTGGTACAGACCCCGAGATTGTAATCGGATATTAGTATAGATTTTACTTTTGGAATGTGGTCCTTTATTTTCTGAAGAATGGAATCTTCAGTACTTTTATTTATTGGACTTCTGCTGAGTCTGTCAAGTCTTAAAAGTTGTTGTTTAAAAATTATGGTGCTTGTCGGGTGTTTATGTGCTGTTGAAAGAAGCCTGGTTTTAACTGTGGTTGGCCTGGTTTTATCAAATATAAATAGAGGGCTAATGCTGTTTTTTAGGCATTCTGTTTCAAGCGCTTTTGAATACAAATCTTCACCTACTACACCCAGCAGGAAACATTTGGCGCCAATGGCACTTATGTTGTGAGCTGCATTTGAAGCTCCACCGAGTGCAAATTGGCTTGACATGTGCTCAAGTATAACTACAGGGGCTTCTCGTGAAATTCTTTCAGGAGAACCAACAATAAATTCATCCAGGATGATATCCCCTACTACAAGAACTGAGCCTGAAGAAAAGCTTTTAATTTGTTCATCAAGCTTTTTTCGATTAATTTTAAGCGTTTTCTGCATAAGCCAATTTGTTTTTATTTATAATTTCTTTTAACTTACGACTTATTTCTTTAGGCTTGTCAGCTTTCATTATTGCACGGACCACAGCAATTCTTCCTGCACCAGCGTCTGTCACTTTATGGACATTTGTTTCATCAATTCCGCCGATAGCAAACCAGGGAATATTCTTTAGGTCTTCATTTGCCCATTTTACATATTCAAGTCCACAAGGATTGTAATCAGGTTTTGTCGGGGTTGCAAATACAGGTCCTACCCCAAGATAATCTGCTCCGGAGATTTTACCCTCTACTCCCTGTTCAATATTGTGAGTTGAAAGTCCAATAATAAATCCATCAGGAGATATTTTTCTTGCCTCATGTACTGGCAGATCATTCTGTCCAAAGTGAACACCATCAGCATCACATGCCAGTGCCAGATCAAGCCTGTCATTTACTATAAATAAAACATTTGTGTTGTTTATTAGTTTTTGTATTTCCTTGCCAATTTCTATTATCTTTTTTTCGGTTTGATTTTTCTCCCGTAACTGAATGATATCTATGCCGCCCTCTATTGCTCCTTCCAGTACTTTAAAAAAATCTTTATTGGAGCTGAAGCCATCGCTGTTTGAAATCAGGTATAAAGAAGCGTTAAACAACCTGAGAACTTTTTCATTTTTCAGTAGCTCTTTTTCAATCGTGTACATTTCATAACGAATTTCTTCAAGTCTGATTGTATTTAAATCAATAAGTGAGCCATATTCAGAAAGTGTACGAACGGACTCTTCAAATCTTTTACTATTGGCTCTTATAATATCTCTCACTGAGTTTCTTTTTGTTTTATTTTCAATAAATCTTCCTACATCGCTTACTGACTCTCTGTGGAAAACAATATTTGTCTGGAAAAAATTGTTTAATTCATGTCTTAGTGATTTTAATTTCTGTGATAATACCTGGTTGTTCTTTGCAAATCTGCTCCAGTCTTCCAGGACTCTAAGCGCTTCTGAAGCTCTGTTTAGATTTGCATCGATGATTCTATATATTTCATTCTTTTGCATTTCAATATTAATTTAACATATGAAAGGTATATGAGCATATCTTTGCTTTGCAAAGTCTGGCAGCGGATACAAATTAATGTGCAAAAAAATCAATATATCCAAGTAAATCAAGTCTTGCCAGTGTAGGCAAGAACTTATTTGCTTCTTCTGCAATTTCAAGCCGGTTTTCTCTCTTTAGAAAATCAATAAGTCTGAAATGAAGAGGGATTAAATGTAAAACATCATTTGCTGCATATTTAATCTGATCTTTGGAAAGCTCAGGTGCTCCCCAATCCGTTAACTGACTGGTTTTATCAATATCAACACTTAAAGTATCTTTTAATAGATCTTTCAGACTGTGTTTATCAGTATATGTTCTTGTTAGTTTACTTGCGCTTTTTGTACAGAAAACGTTTTTAATTTCTATACCAAGCCACCAATAGAGAAAAGCTATGTCTGTTCTGCCGAAATGAAAAATCTTTTTTATCTCTGGATCCTCAAGAAGTTTTTTAAGATTTGGGGATCTTTGATTAACTTCTTTTGAAAGAATGTCTGATTCTAGCTTTACCAGAGTTACTTTTTCTTTCTGGTCACACATTTGTATAAGGCAAAGCCTGTCTCTCACAGGATTTAATCCCATCATTTCACAATCTATAGCCAAAAACTGTGATGAAGAATAATAGTTAAGTAGTTCGGCAGAAAGATCATTTTTTAAGATTACAATATTTTCAATACTTAATTTCATTTTTAGATTAATTGAGCAATAATTTGAAAAATTATCTCTTTGAGAACTGGAATCGTTTTCTTGCCCTCTTGCGTCCATATTTCTTACGCTCTTTATCTCTCGGATCGCGTGTTAAAAGTCCCTCTGATTTAAGTACAGCTTTATATGAAGAATTAATATAAACAAGTGCTCGGGCTATGCCAAGCCTTATTGCATCGGCTTGCCCGGATATACCACCACCATGTACTTTTGCGTCTACATCATATTTAGTTTCGGTCTGTGTTGCAATAAGAGGTTTTTTTATGAGATTAAGAAATGATGATACATCCCCTAAATATTTAACTGGTTCTTTGCCGTTAATAATAAATTTTCCCTTGCCGCCTTTTAAAAAAACCCTTGCTACTGAAGTTTTTCTTCTGCCTGTTGCAATAAATTGATTTTTTTTGCTTACTGTTCTTGCCATCGTTTCACCTCATACTATCTGCTTGAGCCGGCAGAAGTTAATTTTAGTTCTTTTGGATTTTGTGCCTTGTGTGGATGTGCCTGCCCTACATAGAGCTTTAGTTTTTTAAACTGTTTTTCACCTAAAGTAGTATGTGGGATCATTCCTCTGACTGCATTTTTTAGGATCTTTATAGGGTTTTTCTGTCTCATTTTTTCAACAGAAACCGACTTAAATCCACCCGGGATTCCACTGTGCCTTATGTATAATTTCTTGTTTTCCTTTTTACCACTGATTTTGATTTTTTCAACATTTACTACAACGACAAAGTCACCTGTATCAACATTTAGAGTAAATTCCGGTTTTGTTTTTCCCCTTAATATTGCTGCAACCTGACTTGCAACTCTGCCAAGTACTTGGCCTTCAGCATTTAACAGCCACCAGCTTTGCTTTACTTCGTGTTTTTTTGCTAGGTAAGTCTTCATTTCTCTAAGGAAATTATATTATACACTGAATGCTTCTAGGAGATAACTGCTTTGTCAGTAGAGATGTAAATTGTACTGTCAACTAAACATGTTGTATCTAGAATGTCTCTACAATTCTACGATTAGCGATTGGTTTTTTTAATTGAAAAGGAAGACTTTGCACCCAGCGATTTCTGTAATTGTTTTACAGGAATTTTTTCATCACTTAAGGGAAGGCTATACGCTACAAGATCAAATGTGCTTAATAAACCACCTGTTTCCGCCTTCTTTTTGGATTTTGATTTTGAGAGTCTGTTCCCCCCGCCAAAATCTTTTGACTGGATTTTCCCAATTGAAATATTTTCTACAGAGATTACTCTGCCGTAAGTTTCCAGTTTTTTTAAAAGCTCAAGTACTTCTGAAAAGTTTCCTGCAACTCTTACTTCTACAGGAAAGCGATATAAGTCAATAGGTAAATCCTGTCCTTTTAGTTTTTCCAGTGCTTCTTTTAGTTTATTTCTTTGTCCACCTGCACTGTCAGCTTCAAGTTGTTTTTCAAGAACAATGTTTACTGGTTCGGGGTTTGTTGGTGTAAAGCTTTCAAGGCTTATAAGACTCTCATCACATATTTTTTTCAGATCCTGGACAAGAAAATCAATCTCATACGATTTTGCAAGATAAATTTTTTGACCTTCTACTTTCTTGAGCATTTTCTGATTCTCAGATTTTAATCTTTCAAGTTTTTTAATTTTACTTCCGGTTTCAAACAATTTATTCTGTAGTTCTTTTATTTTTGTATTGAATTCGTTATATTTATTCCATGCAGGTATTGTAAGCTGAAAAAATGGGACTGTAGAAACTGCTAAAATCAGAACACCAACCAGCATTTTTTCTCTTTTTGAAAGTTTGTTTATATCAAAAGCCATATGGAGAATAATAGACGAAATTTTTATAATTTTGTGCTATATGTAAAATTTTCAGGATTAATCCTTAATTAAGAGCATTTTCAAGGAATCAAAAATGTAAACATTGATTTGAAAACAGGACCTTTTTGGACTTAGGGATTTCCATTAGGGGCATTACTATTTCTGTATTAGTGAAATTTAAGTTTTAACCCTGAAAAAATAAGGAATATCATTAATTAATGAGGGTATTTTATACGACAATTTTTTTATTGTTTGGTGTTGCTGCTTTGACAGTTAGTGCAGGTGAATTTAAATTTTATGATGGCTATAACAATACTAAAGATGGTTCATTAAATGCAAGAACAGGTTATGATTCGGCTGATATGGAAAGAAAAAAGGGTAAACATGGAGGTAAAAAAGGTGGGAAAAAAGGCAGCGGTATAGATACAGATGCTTTTGGAGCAAATGATTTTGATGAATTTTATCCGGATCAAAATAGTGTTATTAATAGCCCGGTTTCACCACCGTTATTTCCATGTGATCCACCAGTTTGTACTATCCTTAGGGACCCATTATCAGCTAATGAGTGCGAAAACAAGTGTAAAGCTGATTCCCATTGTCAGGGAAGAAAAGATATAAGAGTTGGTGAGGAAAATATTGCTGTCTGTGTCCCTGATTAGTATTCCTGTCGGGATACCCCTATTAAGCTATATGTATGAATTTTAGATTCCTATAACAAGTGATGGGAATATTTAAGTTATGCTTGGAAAGTCTTTTGCCATTATATTTCTCTCTTTTGTACTTAGTGCACCATTTATGCAACTTCAGGCATCTGCACAGGATTTGAAAAAATATCACTATGACAGGACTGTATCACCAGAAGAAGATGAACCTGAAGGACACTTGATGGATAGGAAAAAGAAAAAAGGCAAAAAGCCAACTCCCCAACCTCCAGCACAATTCCAAGACCCTCCTGCATGTATTCCGCCTGAATGTGTTATTCAGGATCCAATATTACCTGATGAGATTTGTAATAATGATTGCCCACAAGGTTCTGGCAGGCATTGCCAGGGAAGACATAATATGTTTACACATGAACTGTATGCTGTATGCGTGTCTGATTAGTGTTTTCTTTTAATGGTCCAATGAAGTGCTATTGCAGGTACAAGTAGTAAAAAAACCAGAAAGAATCTGAATTGCAAAAATGAATTTACAACAAGACTGCCAAGTTCGCTTTGGGTTAACTGAAAACTTGAACAGATAAAATATGACCACTTGAACCAGAAAAATTTCGTTATAGAAAACATAAGAATTGCAAAGAAAAGACCAGTGATAAAATATCTGAAAAGAAAATCCCTGAAAAATATAAGTTTAGTTTTTTCCATTGGCTTACAAAAATGATAGCATAATGGATGTAAATTCATGAAGTCACATTTTTTATATTCATCTGCTACATGTGGGTTTAAACGGACAGGAAAGCCGGATCTGGCATTAATTTATTCACCAGTTCCATGTGTTTATGCAGGGGTTTTTACTACAAACCAAGTTCGTGCAGCCTGCGTAGATGAAAACAGGATTTTATTAAAGAAAAAACAAAAAATCAGGGCAATAGTTGTTAATTCTGGAAATGCAAATGCCTGTACAGGTAAAAGAGGTATAAATGCTGTTAGAAAGACCAGAGAAATAACAGCCAGGATATTAAAAATAAAGTCTAGTGAAGTGCTTGTTGCAAGTACTGGTGTTATCGGGGTTCATCTGGATATGGAGAAGATGGAAAAAGGAATAGTTGCTGCTGTACCAAAATTAAATGTTAGGAATTTAAAAAATGCAGCAAAAGCAATTCTTACGACTGACAGATATCTAAAGACTATTAAAAAGCAAACGAAAGACTTTAGTATTGTTGGGTTTACAAAAGGCGCAGGAATGATTCATCCAAATATGGCAACAATGCTTTGTTACTTTATGACTGATATTAATGCATCACAGCTTATGTTACAAAGTGCATTAAAATCTGCTGTAGAAAATAGCTTTAATCTTATATCAGTAGATGGTGATATGAGCACAAATGATATGGTTATACTTCTTTCAAATTGCCACGGTAAAAAGAAAATAACAAAAAAAAACGACCCTTTATTTTCAAATTTCAAGAAAATATTAAATGAGCAATGTCTTAAACTTGCAAAAGAAATAGTTGCTGATGGTGAGGGTGCAAATAAGGTAATCACAGTGTATGTAAATGGTGCAAAATCACAAAAAGATGCAAATGAAATTGCAAGATCAATAGCAAGTTCAAATCTTTTTAAATGTGCAATATTTGGATCTGATCCTAACTGGGGTCGTGCTGCAGCAAGAATTGGTGCTACAAGTGTTTTAGTTAATCAGAATAGAATTGAAATTTCTATAAATAAAACACTTGTATTTAAAAATGGAACACCAGTGGAGTTTAATAAAAACAAACTTAATAAAGAAATAAAACAATCTAAAGAAGTTAAGTTAACTGTAAATCTTAAACTTGGCAAAGCATTAGGACTAGCATTTGGATGTGATTTGAGTTTTGATTATGTAAAACTTAATTCTGCTTATTTTTCTTAAACGCCTCGTCGCTGCTATGCAGACTCTTCGGCTATTTGGTGCATCAATTTACAACGCTCAGGATGTTGCTACCAGACATTCTTTGCTCAGCCTTTACTAGAATGCGTTAAAATATTATCTATGGACAGTCAATTAAATTTATTCAGCCTTAAAGAATCAAAACAAGAAGCAAAAATCAGGAAGGAAGAGGGAAAAAGTCCTAAATCACCTATACCTCAACTTGTTCAAATAAAATACAAATCCTTGGAAGAAGCAAAATCTGATGCTTTAAAATGCAAAAGATGTGTACTCTGCAGCGGCAGAACTAATGTTGTATTCAGTGATGGTAATGAAAAAGCAAAAATTATGATTATTGGAGAAGGACCTGGAGAAAATGAGGATTTACAGGGACTTCCTTTTGTTGGTAGAGCCGGGCAATTGCTTGATAAAATATTTGCTTCAGTAGAGTTAAACAGAAAAGAACATCTTTATATTTGTAATATTGTTAAATGTCGTCCACCTAATAACCGTGCACCTCTTGAGGAAGAAGCAGCTTCATGTCGTGATTACCTGGAAGCTCAGATTCGTTATATAGATCCAAAAATTATAATTCTTGCTGGTGCTGTAGCAGTAAAAGGTGTTTTAAAAGTAAAAGATGTAAAAATCACAAAAATACGTGGTAGCTGGATAGATTCAAATGATCCCTTACTAAATGGTAGAAAAATAATGCCTATTTTTCATCCATCGTATCTCTTAAGACATGAATGGAATAAAGCCCCTGATTCTCCAAAAGGACAAATGTGGAAAGATGTGCAGGAGATAAGAAAAGCTTTTGATCTGTTAAATTAAGAATGCTTAAAAAGACCTTTTTGTTATTAATTTAATGATTCTTTCTGCTGTTTCCCTTGAGGCATCCTTTGAACCAAGTTTTTCTTTTACTCTTTTTAAATTGTTTTTAATTTTTTCTAAATGTCCATGAACTTGAAGCCATTCTTTTGTGGCTTGGTAGTAGTTTTGTGCAGTGGCATCATTTTGAATAAGCTCAGGTACTATTTTTTCACTTAGAATAATATTTGGCAACCCAATCATATTTATTCTTTTAACGAGTAGATATAAAAGATAGTTAATCTGATTACTCTTATAACCTAAAATCATTGGCGTCTCGTATAATGCAGCTTCTAAAGTAACTGTTCCAGAAGTAAGCCAAACAAAGTCACTTGCATATAAAAGTTTATGATTATTTCCTGGAGGTAAGATTTTTATTTTTTCTCGAATATTTAAGAGACCATGTTTTTGTAAACCATTCTGAACTTCTGACTCTAAGTTAGAAATAGTTGGTGCTTGAGCTATCATAAACCGATAGTGAGGAAAAACTTTATAAAGTAATGCACTTGCTTGAAGTAAAACAGGAAGCATATAATATATCTCTGATGCTCTACTCCCTGGAAATAGACCAACTAACGTATCTTCTTTTGTAATACCAAATTCATTTCTAACTTTTTCACGATCAAAGATTTCTAATTCATTTAAAAGAGGGTTTCCTACATAATAAGCATTAACCCCGCGCTTTTTGTGAAACTCTTCTTCAAATGGAAGTCCACATAAAACAAGGTCACAATATTTAGCAAGTATTTTTGTACGACCTTCATTCCAAGCCCATACCTGGGGTGGTAAATAATAAACAACCTTTGTATTTGGAAATCTTTCTCTAATTTTCTTAGCAATTCTTAAATTAAAGCCCGGAAAATCAACCAAAATTACAACGTCAGGGAGGAAAGTACTTAGTTTTGACAAAAGCTCTCTTTCAAGACCAACATATAATGGAAGTTTTTTAATAACCTCAGTAAGACCCATTGAGCTAAGATACTTGCAGTCAAAAAATATTTCAGCTCCTGCTTTTTCAAGATTAACTGAACCTATGGCTTTAACTAAAATATCTTTAGGTGGTATTATTTTATAAAGTTCATTGAGTACTTTTGCAGCATGTATATCACCTGATAATTCGCCAGTTATAAAGAATAATTTTTTCATATATAGATAATTCTATGATAAAAAATAGAAAATTAGTATCTGACTCACAAATTAACTTGTTTGAAGGGGATAAGCCGCTTCCATACAGAATAAGACCTTCAACTACAGGTGACATTATAGGTCAGGATCATTTGCTTGGAAAAGATGGGGTATTAACATCATATCTTAAAAGCGGTGCTCCATATTCATTGATTTTGTGGGGTCCGCCTGGTACTGGGAAAACCTCAATTGCAAAACTTGCACAAACTATTTCTGGAAAAGAATTTATTTATCTCTCTGGTGCAAGTACATCAGTAGCTGAACTCAGGGAATCAATTGATAGTGCTAGAAGTATTCCTGGAAGAACAATTTTATTTATAGATGAAATTCACAGGCTTTCAAAAAATCAACAGGATGTTTTGCTTGAATCTGTTGAAGCTGGTCAGCTAATATTAATAGGGACAACTACTGAAAATCCACATATTTCAATTACAAGAGCTCTTCATTCACGTGTAAAAGTTCTTGAGCTGAAACCACACGACAATAACAGCTTAAAAAAGCTCATAAACAGAGCTTTATCGCATCCTTTAGGGTGTCCAAAACATAAAATTACTGATAGTGCAGCTGAATACCTGGCTAGAAACTCAAATGGAGACGCCAGGAGGCTTTTGTTTAATCTTGAACAGGCAGTAAAAATTACAAGTGATTTTTTAATTGATGAGAATATTGTAAAAAAGGCTCTTAAAGATACACAGCTTCAGATTGGAACAGATGCAGAGAGTTATTATAACTGTGTAAGTGCCCTGCAAAAATCTATCCGTGGTTCTGATCCAGATGCTGCTCTTTACTGGTTAGCCAGACTGCTTTCAGGAGGGATTGATCCTGTTCATGTAGCGAGGCGAATACTTGTTACTGCTTCGGAAGACATAGGACTTGCTGATAATAATGCTCTAACGGTTGCAATAAATGCTTATCAGGCTGCGCAATTTCTTGGAATGCCTGAAGCAAGGATTCCGCTTTCACAGGCAGTAATTTATCTATCCTGTGCTCCCAAATCAAATACTGCAATTGTTTCTATTGACAAAGCTATTAAAGATGCAACCGAGCTTGAACCCTATCCTGTTCCTTTAAATATCAGAAATATTGGTGGTGAAGGATATAAATATCCACATTCATTTAAAGATGCAAAGGTTGATCAAGAGTACCTGCCGAAAGAATTGCAAAGTAAAAAATACTTTGAGTCTAACGATAGGGATAAAGTTCCACGTCATTGCGAGGAGTGAAACGACGAAGCAATCTCACAAACGTTAGGAGATTGCCACGCCCTTCGTTTCACTCAGGGCTCGGAATGACAATACTGCGTTAAAATAATAAAATGCTAACTAAGAATTTCCTTTTAAATCTGGAAGAAAACCTTACAAAGACTTTTTGTGTAACCGATATAGAAACTACAGGCCAAAAGCCCGAAGACTCTGAAATTATTGAAATTGCAAGTGTAAAAGTCCATAATTGCAAAATTACTGATGAATATTGTTCTTATGTGAAACCAAACAATCTGGTTCCTTCATTTATTACTGATATGACAGGAATTAAAAATGAAGATGTTGAAAATGCGCCAGGAATTAATAGTGTTTTAACTGAGTGGGTTGATTTTATTAAAGGTTCTGATTTCTTTTGTGCCCATAATGTGATGTTTGATTATGATTTTATCTATAAATATCTTAAAACCCTTAATTTACCTATGGCAGGGCTTGATAGCCTTACTTTTTTTTGTACCGTTAAGACCACCCGTATTTTATTCCCTGATTTAAAAAGCAGAAAACTGGGGGATCTTATAACACATTTTAATATACAGACTGAAAAAAGACACCGTGCTCTTGAAGATGCAAAGGCTACTGCAAAAATACTTTTAATTTGCCTGGAAGAAATAAAAAAAAGAAAACAGGAGCTGCTTGATTATATTGAAAGCGCTCAAACTGATAAATTAAAATCTTTTGAGGCTGCTGAATATTTAAGTATGCCAAAAGATAGGCTCTATGAATTAGTTAACAGCGGGACTTTAAAAGTCTCAGAGACATATAAAACCAAAAATGGTTATGAAGGTTATTTATTCTTAAGAAAAGATCTGGAAAACCTGCTGACAAAACAAAACTATAAATAAATATTGAACTCCACTACTTCTTCTGAATTAGTAAGATGAATCAGTCTTGTTGCTTGAAACTCCATCCACAATTTCTTCACCATTGCTTGTACCAATAATATGAGCTCCTGCATTTAGCAAGGTTATTGCAGAATCTGTTGTTTTAACCCTGGCTGAAACCTTTATGCCTATCTTGCCATTTGAAATATCTTCCAATCTTTCTGCGTAAAGCCCATGTTTTTCCAAAGTCTCTTTGATATATCTTAATGCATCTGTATTTTCAGTCTTTATTTCTTTTGCAAAACCCGTATTCGTTTTTACAATCAGGTATTTGGCTTTTTCTTCTTTTGCAACCTCACAAATTAAATCAGTTGCCTTTCTTATTTGTGCTTCATTTAAATAATCACATTCAAGAATAATCTTTAATGTTTTGCCTCTCATTGCTTTTACTACTTCTCTAATATCTTCTTTATATTCAGGATAGTTATCATTTAACAATAAATAAAATTTAGAAACAATATCAACCTCATCTACCCCTAAACCAAGAAGCTCGTTTATCATTGAAACCCTCATTCTAGTAGTACTACCTGCTTTAGGAAAATCACAAACAGCTGCACAGAAAACACTACTCTTTGCAAGCAAATTTTGTCTTATTACAAATGCTGCATGATGAGGCTCTACAACAAAAGCACGAAAATCACGTTGAATAGCACTAGAAGCACCTGACCTTATATCTTTTTCAGTTGCATTTTGTTTTAAAACGGTATGATCAATCATATTTGCTAAGGTTTTCCTGGTATAAGTTTTTGGACTAGCAGTAACAGCTGATACATTCATATTTTTTCTCTCCATTTTTACTACTCCTTATAACATGATTTTGTTTGGTAAGGGCTGAGTCTTCCAAAAACCTTACAAAGGAAAAGAGTACTAATCTACTGGACCGCTTTCAAGCTTACTTTCTTCTTCTGTATGTTTTGTCACTGATGCTACATAATCTTCTTCGTCAAGCCTTTGAAGTCTTACACCTGTAGCCATTCTGCTTTGACAGCTAATATCACCTGTTTTGGATCGAAGAACAACACCTTGTGCTGAAGCAATAATTACTTCATCAGTATCTTTTACTACTCTTAATGAAGCCAAGTGGCTTGATTCTGATTTAAATTTTGTACCAATTAAACCTATTCCTGATCGATTCTGCACTCTAAATTCTTCAATTTCAACTCTTTTTCCAAATCCATCAGTAGTTACAAGAAGTATTTGATCTTTTGAGTCTGAGCCAAAAGTATCAAAACCAACAACATAATCACCTTCTCGTAGATTTATAGCTCTTACACCTCTTGCTGTTCTTCCAAGCGGCCTTAAATCTTCTTCTGCAAATCTTAAAACCATGCCGTCATAAGTGCCTATTATAATGTGATCACTGCCATAGCTTCTTCTAACCCAGGAAAGTTGATCGCCTTCATCTATGTTCATAGCAACAATGCCAGATCTTCTTACACTCTCAAAATTATCCATTGAGATCTTTTTGATAACACCTAGTTTTGTAAGCATTACGAAATAATTGTCTTCTTTGAACTCACTTGCTGTATAAATAGCAGTAACTTTGTCATCCTGTCTGATTGAAACAAGATTGAAAATAGCCTGCCCTTTATGCTGGGCACTTCCTTCTACAACATCATATACTTTTGCGCTGAAAACAGAACCACCTTGCGTAAAGAAAAGAAGTGTATCGTGCATGTTAGCAGTAAGAAAATGTTCTACAGCATCTTCTTCTCGGGTTTTTATGCCGCCTTTTCCTCTTGTTGCTCTGTTTTGTCTTTCAAATTTTGTAAGCGGAATGCGCTTCATATAACCTTTTTCGGTTAAAAAGACAACCATTCTTTCATTTGGAATTAAATCTTCAGCAGAAAATTCTTCAGCAGCAGGTACAATCTTTGTTCTACGGGAGTCTGCATATTTTTTCTTTATCTCAGTAAGCTCTTCCTTAATAATGTCAAGAATCAGTTGTCTTTGTGAAAGTATTTTCTTAAGCTCCTTAATTCTTTTATTTAGTTCTTTGTTTTCTTTTTCAATTTTCTCACTCTCAAGTCCTGTTAATCTTCTAAGCTGCATTTCAAGGATGGCATTTGCCTGTGGTTCATCAAGATTATATTTTTTAATTAGGGATTCCCTGGCTTTTTCATTATCTGCTGCAGCTCTTATAAGTTTTATAATTGCATCGATATTTTCAAGTGCTATTAAAAGTCCTTCAAGTATATGTACCCTTGCTTCTGCTTTTCCAAGTTCAAATTTGCATCGTCTGGTTATTACTTCAACTCTGTGTTCAACAAACTCATTAAGTAGTTCCTTAAGATTTAGTGTTTTTGGTTTTTTCCCAATAAGTGCAAGAGTATTTGTAGAAAATGTTTCCTGAATTTGGGTATGTTTGTATAAGTTATTCAAAACAACATCAGGTTTTGCGTCTCTTTTTAGTTTTATTACTACACGAAGACCATCTCTTCCTGACTCATCATTTAGATCAGCAATTCCTGTAATCTTTTCATCTTTTACAAGATCTGCAATTTTATTTATTACCATTTCAGGTCCAACAAGGTATGGAAGTTCTGTTATAACTATGCCTGTTACCATGCCTCTTCCCGAGCTACTTGGTACTTCTTCGACCGAAACCTGGCTGCGAACTGTTATGGAACCACGTCCTGTTTCGAAAGCTTCTTTAATACCTGCAGTACCCATTATTTGCCCACCGGAAGGGAAATCAGGACCTTTTATATGCTGCATCAATCCTTCAATTGTTATATCGGGATTATCTACCAGGGCAATTGTTCCGTCTAATACTTCGCCAAGATTATGAGGGGGAATGTTTGTTGCCATACCTACTGCAATCCCACTTGCGCCATTTAGAAGAAGTACAGGTAGTTTAGCCGGGAGTAAAACAGGCTCTTTCAGGCTGCCATCAAAATTGTCAACAAAATCCACTGTTTCAGAATCAATGTCACTTAGTATTTCTGTTGATACGCCGGTAAGCTTAGCTTCTGTATAACGCATGGCTGCTGGACCATCATCAAGTGATCCAAAGTTACCGTGACCGTCAATCAGGGGATATCGTGAACTGAATGGTTGGGCTAGTCTGACAAGTGCTTCATAAACTGCAGTGTCTCCATGTGGGTGATATTTACCTAAAACTTCTCCAACTATACGAGCACATTTTTTATATGGCTTGTCAGGCGTCAGACTAAGCTCACTCATTGCAAAAAGTATTCGTCTATGTACAGGTTTTAATCCATCCCTGGCATCAGGTAATGCCCGGCTGACAATTACACTCATGGCGTAGTCTATAAAACTACGTCTCATTTCGTCCTTAATATCTACTTCAATAATTTTTCCTGGATTTTCCGGTATGGTATCTTTTTGCTTAGCCATAGAATTTTTTTTAATCAGGTGGCTCGCTCATAATGAGACTCGCCACCTTTGCATAGCGTACTTATAATAAACCAACTTTAACGTTTCCCAGGTTTTGCCAAATGAATTGGACAAAACCTTTTCTAATTAACTGATTTATTTTAATTACTAGCGACATGCTTTATTACTTCCAATAGATTATTCTATCGTATTTTAGGCTTAAAAACAGTAAGAATAACGTTGTAATGACACGACAAATATTATTAAATAATATGACTATTTGATTGATATAATTTCCATAAATTATGGATTTACCAAAATATATTCATGGACATGAAGAGAGCTTACCTAATACTTTAGGTTCAAGAGTTTTATTTCTTAGAAATGCCAGAAGACTTCATATGGCTGAATTGTCACACCAAGCCAGAGTTTCCATAAAAATGCTTGAGGATATAGAAGCAGGTATAGAAACATGGCTGCCCACATCAGTCAGGCAAAGAATTGCAAGAGTGCTAAAGGTGGATCCAAATATTCTTGAAGAGGTTGAAATTAAAAAATTATTTAGTGAAGAACAAATGAAATATCCTCCGTATGAGGTGATAGAAAGAATACAAGAACAAATACTTTCAGGCAATTCAAATATTTCATGTCCTGTTTGTGAGAACCCTCTGAGAATCTGGATACAGGAAGGTTTTGATTTAAATGATCAAAAGGTAAAATCGCCAAAAGGTCACTGTACTGTCTGTGTTTTTCAACTTAAATCATGAGTAGTAACAACCGTGATTATTATAGGTCAACTCTTCCCAGATTGTAGTTTTTACTTAAAATAGAGAGAAGTTCTTTTTGAGTGATTTTTTAATTTATTTTTATCTGTTTAACCCAATCCTTTAGCTCAGGCAACATAGATCTATTTGTCATATGAACTGTAACAGGTGTAATTGAAATCATATTATTCCTTACAGCAAATACGTCTGTGCCGGGGAGTTCATTTTCTTCTACAGCTTCTCCAGCTAACCAGTAATAGGTTCTACCCCGCGGATCGACTCTTTTTACAAAATAGTCGTTATAAGGCCTCACACCTAATTCTGTAATCTGAATCCCTGCAATTTCTTCAACAGGAAGAGGTGGTATGTTTATGTTTAGAAGGGTTCTATCAGGGAATTTTATCTGAGGAATTATTTTTAAAAGTTTAGTAATAAAAAGTGCAGCAGATGTAAAGTCCTGAGGTTTATTGTCCGCCAGGCTTATGGCTATGCTTGGAATGTTGTAAATGGCACCTTCCATTGCTGCACTGACTGTGCCAGAGTACAATACATCAGATCCCATGTTTGGACCATGGTTGATTCCGGAAAGTACTATTTCCGGAGGTTCTTTTAAAATTGCTCCTATTGCAATTTTTACGCAATCGCTTGGGGTACCGTCAGTTGAATATGCAATTGATACTCCTGAAAGGTGGGTTACTTCATCAAGCCTGAGAGGTCTGTGGAGTGTTAGAGAATGCCCTGTTGCACTTCTTTCTCTGTCAGGAGCAACGACATAGACTTCATGTTCTTTTGAAACTGCTTCAGCTAGTGATTTAATCCCGCTTGAATGAATTCCATCATCATTTGATATAAGTATTCGCACAAGTTAGATTATATCTTATTCCTAACAACAAAATTTCTTAAAGGGATAATATAAAATATATTATTGTAAGAATGAAAACAACAGCCATAAATGATATATCTGAATATTCAACAGAAACTAAAAAAGTTTTGTTGTACATCTTTGTATTAAATATACTGGTTTTAGTAATAGATATAATTTCAGGAATTGCTACAAGATCCCTGGGTATTATTGGAGGTGCTGTACATTCTGCTTTTGATGCTATAAATAACCTTGTTGGTTTTTTTGTTTTACGGTTTGCAGTTGAACCTCCGGATGATAAACATCCTTATGGACATGGTAAGTTTGAAACTCTTTCTGCATTTGGGATTGTCATATTTCTGGCTATTGCATGTCTTGAAATTATAAAAAATTCTATATCCAGACTGATTCATCCTGTGAATTTACCTGTATATAGAAAGGAAATTGTCTGGCTTCTTGTTCTGACTTTAGTAATTAATTTAATTGTCTGGATTTATGAAAGATACATGGGGAAAAAACTAAAAAGTGATTTACTTATTGCCGATTCATCTCATACAGGGTCAGATATTCTTATTACCATATCAGTTATTTTATCCCAGGTTTTTATAGCAAAGGGGTTTTTGTGGGTTGATCCAATTGTTGGAATAGCTATTGCAATTTTTGTGATTAAAGCTGGATATGAGATCCTTACAAGTACTGTTCCTATCCTTGTAGATGAGGTATGGGTTGATCCTAAAGTAGTCTCAGAATCAGCTCTTTCAGTCAGTGGTGTTATTGAATGTTACGATATTTATTCCAGACGAAGTCCATATGTTTCATTTATTGAATGCAAGATTAAAGTAGCTCCTAAAGATTTATATGGTGCACATCAGCTTGCTGATAAGGTTGAAGACAAATTAAAAAGTGATTTCGGTAACTGTAAAGTAACTGTCCATGTGGAACCTTAGGTCTATATAATAATAAATATGTCAATAATAACTGACTTAAAAAAAATAAAGAGAAAAATCCTGGTAATGAAATCCAGGTTTAATCTGTCTCAGAGAAAAAAAGAATTTAAGACTGTTGAAAAAATAGTTGAAAATGTAAGGAAAAATGGTGATAAAGCATTAATTCTTTATTCGAAGAAGTTCGACAATGTTGATATTTTAGATTTCAGGATATCCCATAAAAAACTAAGCAATGATTCTAAAAAAATAAAAAAGAGTCTGCTTCTATCAATAAAACGAGCTGCAAAAAGAGTTGAACAATTTCAAAAAACAAATGTTCCTAAGAGCTGGCTTAAAACATTTGGAAATGGTGAAAAATTAGGCTATAAATATATTCCTCTTGATTCGGTTGGAGTTTATATACCTGGCGGTAAAATTCCACTTATCTCTACTGTATTAATGACTGTTATTCCTGCAAAGGTGGCAGGAGTAAAACGGATAGCTATTTTTACACCACCACCTGTACATGATGGAATACTTGCTGCATGTAAGATTTTGGGGATAAATGAGATTTATCAGGCTGGAGGTGCCCAGGCAGTTGCAGCAGCAGCATTTGGCACTGAAACAATAAAACCAGTGGATAAAATTGTTGGGCCTGGGAATGTATTTGTTACACTGGCAAAAAAAATAGTTTATGGAGAGGTTGGGATTGATGGACTTTATGGACCCAGTGAAATTGCAATTATTGCTGACAGATTTGCAAACCCTTCTCATGTTGCAATGGATTTATTGAGTCAGTTAGAGCATGGGAGCGGGCTTGAATCTGCTCTATTGGTGACGGACAACTATGGTTTTGGTAAAGAAGTGGAGAAGAATATCTTAAATTTTGCAAAAAGTCTGCCGAATAGAAAAACAGTATTAAAATCCTGGAGAAAAAACAGTGTAATTGCTGTTGTAAACAATATTCAAAAATCAGCTGATTTGATAAATCTCTTTGCTCCTGAGCATCTTGAAGTCATAGTAAGAAATCCTTCATCTCTGATTAATAAGATAAGGCATGCTGGGGCTATATTTGTAGGCGAATATTCCTGTGAATCAGTTGGTGACTATGTGGCTGGACCCAGCCACTGTCTTCCTACTGGTGGTACTGCAAGATTTTCAAGCGGACTCACAGTAATGGATTTTATAAAAAAGATATCAATTTTATCGTTTTCTGAAAAGTCATTTAAATCAGTTGCAAAAGATGTAGTTGAGCTTGCCAGTGCAGAAGGCTTAAAAGCTCATGGAGATGCAGTAAAAATTAGACTGAAAGATTCCTAGAATGATAAAAACACTTCATAGATTCTTTTATGCATGGCTTTTTTTAACAAAACTTCCTGCGCCACCTTTGCCAAAAGCTACAAAAGAAGACTGGGGAAGAATTGCACCCTTTTTTGTTTTGATTGGATTTATTATTGGTGGCATTCTTTATTTTGTAGCTAAATTATTAACTGGAAGTAACTTACCAATCTTATTTTCATCACTTTTAATTGTTTTATTGTGGGTCCTTATTACTGGGGGATTACACCTGGATGGTGTTTTTGATACCTTTGATGGAATTGGTTGTAAAGAAAAAGAAAGAAAGATAGAAGCCTTAAAAGATAGTAGAATCGGGGCATTTGGAGCCATGGGTGGAATATTTGTAATTCTTTTTAAGATTATTTCTTTATGTACTATACTTTTAAATAAATTATTTTTTGTGATTCTATTAGCACCTGTTATTGCGAGGCTAATTGTGATTTACTCATTTACTTTTTTAGGTTCAAATAATAAACACTCATTGAGTGCAAATTTGATTTTAAGCGGAGTTAAAAAACCATTTGATTTTTTTGTTAATCTGATTGTTTTTTTAATAATATTTTTTGCCTACATCTGTCTGTCAGATTTTAATTTTAGTTTTATGGTGTTGGTTTTTATTTTCATATCAGTTTTTGTAAGTTTACTAATAGCTTATTGGCTGAATTCCCATTTTAAAGGACACAGTGGGGATACTTATGGTGCAATAGTTGAACTTTCTGAAACAGTGGTACTTGTGTTAGGAATGTTGTTTAAAAGTATTTATTGAATTAATCACTTCTGAATAAGAAGTTTCAATCCTTTCTGTTATGTTCTCCATTGAAATATTTTTATATAAATCAGCAGCTACCATTAGCCCACCAGCGCCAACACCTTCTTTTATATGTCCTTCTTCATATGCTCTTAGACCAGAATGTTTTGAGCCCGCAAAGCTTATATTTGAAGATATAAGTGGTGCATTACAAAGTTCTGCTAGTTTTTTTGTTTTTGCATTTTTATCGTTGGTAATCCATGAGGTAGTTGCTACCACGGTATCATGTGGACTATATTCCAGAACTCTTTTAGTTAAATAATAAACAGCAAGCATTTGTGACCCACCTGCTAGCATTACAGGTAGATTTATCTTTTGTGCACCTTTTATAAACCCGCATAAAAATGCCTGCATTGTATCTCCAAAAAACTCAATTGACTTAAGCGGATTTTTTTTAATGGCAGTAAAGGCTTCAGGATTATTTAAAAGGGCATCTTTTACAACCTCATTTTTCCACATGTTATTTCCGTCCGGGCTGCTGCTGCTTACAAGATCAAATGCATTTATTCCAAGTGAACATAAAACACTTAATGCTGTTGTTGTTCCTCCAGGGACACATTCCCCAATAATTACATATGGATGTGAAGAAAGACTAGCACCAAATTTCTCGCCTTTCTGAAATAAAAAATCTGTTTTAATCGGGTCAAGCGCTTTTCCTGTAGTAATAGATTTCCCGGCACCCATATTCAGGCTTATGTGATCACATTGTGGTTTAAAAAATGCTCCTGTATCTATGATATTTATCTCTAATTCTAAAAGTTTAATAAGTGCTTTTGAAATAATTGCTGGAGATGGTATCCCATGAGGGGAAATAGGTATTGAGTTTTTAGCTCCTTTTTCTCTTGACAGCAAAAAATCAGCATCCAGCGAAGGGGTATGTTTTATTTTTTCGGGATTCTGACCTGCTGCTGAAATTCCTGGTATTAAGGCAGTTTCTGTTGAACCAATTACGAGGATAAAAAGAGGCTTTTTATCTTTTACTTTGCCAATGAAATTCTGGCATTCTTTCCATTTTGTAATTAATGAGAAAGCTTTTGGTTTATGTTCCGTTATTTCTTTAACTTGTTCTATGAAGTTCTTAAGCATAGCGTAATTTATTTGATATCATTTTACAGTATGAATGAAAAAGTTATAAAAAAATTCAGAGATAAGGGCATAACAGTACTTGATCCACGAAACACATATATTGGCACTGAGGTAAAAATTGCAAAAGGAAATATTATTTATCCCAATACTTTTTTAAAGGGTAAAGTCAGACTTGGAATAGGGAATAGCCTTGGACCAAATCTTTATATTGAGGGCAATGTAACAATTGGTTCCGGAAATACAATAACTTATTCTCATATTACAGATTCAAAAATTGGAAACAATAATCAGATTGGTCCATATACAAGGATCAGGGACAATTCCCGGATTTCAAACTATGTGAAGGTAGGAAATTTTGTTGAAGTAAAAAACAGTTCAATAGGTGATAAAACTCAGATTGCACATTTGAGTTACATAGGAGATTCAAAAATTGGAAAAAGTGTAAATATTGGAGCAGGTACAATAACTGCAAACTATAATTCACTCACTGGTAAAAAGAGCAAAACAATAATAAAAGACAAAGCTTCTACAGGCTCAAATTCTGTACTTGTTGCACCGGTTACCCTTGAAGAAGGAGCAATGGTAGCAGCCGGCTCTGTAATTACTAAAAACGTTCCAAAAAATGCGCTGGCAATTACCAGACCAAAACAGGAAAATAAACCAAATTGGACTAATAAGAAATCAAAGTCTTCTAAATAAACTTTTATTTACTTCTTAGCTAGAGGAAGATTTAATAGTAAACAATTAATGGTTACTGCCTAGCTATGGTAAGTTATCAGAGTAAACTACTTATAAAGTAAGATTTTATCCGATTCATTCGGTAAAATCTGAATAATGTGGCAAATGGCAAACCAGGAGCACTTTGCAAAGCCCGACAAGCGACGAAGGAGCAAGGAGGGCTGATAAAAAGAACCTAGCCCATACAGATTTGTTTACCTGGTTTGACCTGGAGTTTATCAACTTTAATTCCATCTATGCCTGGCTTGTAAATGAATGAGTGTGGAAGTGAATTTAATGTAACTTCTGCAGATTTTACATTCTTTACAGGTACTTTTTCATGGTTTGAAATTCTTGTGAGAACTGTGTATGCAGGTTTCCAGCCAGTTTCATTTTTATCCTGTTTTTCTTCTATGCTTCTGTTCCATGGAGCACGCGATGGCTGAGGTGGTACTTTTTTCTGCACTTGACCTGCCGGACCATTTCCAAGTTTGTTTTTAAGTGTTTCAATTAATTTTTTGAGATCATCATTTGCCTGCTGCTTTTGTTCTTTAGGCTGGGCGTTTTGTTGTTCTGGGAATACTTCTGTTTCATTTGCAAGCTGGGTTTTAGCAGCAGCAGCACTTGCAATACTTACTGTAGGATCGCTTCCTCTTGTTCTAGCTATTTGTGGTCTTCTTTGTGGTGTTCTGGGTGGCATTTAGTTTTCCTTCTTCAATTTGGTTAAGAGACAATTAAGGACCTCTCTACTTCTGATTCTAAACATTCTATGTGTAAAGTCAACTCCTAATAATTAAATCTTTTGTTAATTACCTTTAATGCTAAGAATTAACTACTTTTTGAATAAAACAAAGAGATGCTTCATTAAGATATAAAAGATTAAGAACAGAAGTAGTACTTAGTTACTATTATTTGGCTGGAAGTAAAATGTTAAAGATGCAAAGCAAAAAAGCAATTTTAGTACTTGAAGATGGAACTTTTTTTGAAGGGGAAAACTTTGGTTCTGATGGGACTGCTTTTGGAGAGATTGTATTTAATACAAGCATGACTGGATATCAGGAAATTATTACTGATCCAAGTTATGCGGGACAAATAATTACATTTACTTATCCTGAAATAGGAAACTATGGTGTTAATAGTAGCGATAACGAATCCAAAATGAGTTTTGCAAAAGGGATTGTTGTTAAAGATTTAAGCCCGGTGATTAGCAACTGGCGCGCAGAAGGTACATTAAGTGATTTCTTGCAATCTCACAAGCTGGTTGGTATTAGTGGTGTGGATACAAGGGCAATAACAAAAAAAATCAGATCCTCTGGTGCCATGAGGGCAGGAATTTCTACTGAAATTCTGGCTCCGGATAAGCTTCAGAAAGAGGTTTTAAATTCTCCTTTAATGTTAGGAACAGATCTTGCAAAGGTTGTTAGTACAAAAGAAAAATACCGAGGACCAATGCCAAAAAGACAGCCAGCATGGCCTATAGTTGCCATTGATTTCGGGATAAAACAAAATATATTGAATAGACTTAGTCATTATGGGCTGGCTCCTCTTGTTGTTCCTGCAACAAGTACATTTGATGAAATTAAATCTATAAATCCAGTCGGGTTATTTTTGTCAAATGGTCCTGGTGATCCTGAACCGGTAAAATATGCTGTTGAAACAATAAAAAAAATAATAAATGATCTAAAAATCCCTGTTTTTGGAATTTGTCTTGGGCACCAGCTTTTGGCACAGGCATTTGGTGCAAAAACCTTTAAAATGAAATTCGGTCATAGAGGTGCAAACCAACCTGTCAAAAATGTTCTTACTGGTAGGGTTGAAATAACTGCTCAAAATCATGGTTTTGCAGTTGATGCTGATACTTTACCTAAAGAGCTCGAGATAACACACTATAATTTAAACGATAATACAAACGAAGGTTTCAGACACAAAGAACTTCCTGTATTTTCTGTTCAGTATCATCCTGAAGCGTCTCCCGGTCCTCACGATAGTGATTATTTGTTTAGAGATTTTGTAGAGATAATTAAAAAACAAAATTATAAGCCGATTGATTAAGTTTATAGTAAACCTCAAATGTGCTTACACTTTTTATGCTCCACCCATACCCTGCGCTCGCTTGTACGGCTCGAAGCCTACAACGCTCGACTTCGGGCATGGGTTTCGCGTTGTGTAAGCACATTTGTCAAAAATATTTTGTAACATTCAAGGATAAACTAGAATCAAAGCGAAGATTTTCCAATAGCGAAAATCTGAGCGTCGAAAATGATTAGATCAAAATAGCAAGGAGTCTTCGTAGTTCCTTAAGAGAAGATATGAAAAAACGAAGAAGCGACGCAGCGTGACAAAAACCGGTATAAAGAAATGAAAAACCCCTGGTTTCCCAGGGGTTTTCATACGAACTTGTCAGTTGACAGGGGTAATTTGGGTGGGATTAACCAACAAGTTCAATTGCTTGCTGCATCAGTCTGTCTGCTACCTTGTGAGCATTTATTGCAGCGGAATATTGTCTTTGAGCTTCAATAATGTAATCAACCTCGACCTTTGCCCATACATTTGATTTTTCTAAAGCTTCATTGAATACTGTTGCACTGCACGGAAGCGGGGCACCGCTTTCTGAAGTTTGCTTCCAGTATGTGTCGCGGAAATTTTTCAATCCATTTAGATTTTGAAAATTATTAAGTGTAATTTTATAGAGGGATACTTCACTATCACCGTATCTTCCCCAAACCACACCTGATTCATCAATTCTTATTTTTTCATATTTGCCCAGGTATAGTCCGTTTGTTGGATCAACTGCCAGATTAATTGGCTGTGGGCCACCTAGTGCTGCTCCCTGATCTGCCTGTGGATGCTCTCTGTTTAAAGGATTATTAAAAGGATCCACAAATGTAGAAATATCATATTTTGCTCCTGGAGTTTTGTACTGTGAGTTACCACCTTTTGGCTGTACATTTGATATCAAAGGTGTTCCTAAAAGAAGAAAACCTTCCTGTGTTGCGAGGTAACCGCTTCTGTCAAAATTAAAATCACCAAGCCTTGTATAAAGGATCTCATTGTTTTGTGGATTTACAGTTGTAAAAAAGCCTTTTCCTGAGAGCATCATTTTGGTTGGCTCACCCACTCTGACAATTTTTTTCCCTTGTCTCCATGAATTACCATTAATTTCTACCTGTCCACCTGTAAGATAATCATGAAATGAAAATCTTTTGCTGTTGAAACCAGGGGCTTCTGAATTGATTATGTTTGTTGACAGTATGTCAATCAATTCCAGTGATGACTGGGCTGCATTTGCTGATATTGTTGTTGAGTTAAACATGTTTTCTTTCTCCTTCTAAACCTTAAATTAAATCTACCTGTTTCTTGTCACCTATTTTTGCTTTTTTCTTTTGTTTCTTTGTTCCGGATTCCGAATTAAATGTAAGCTCTGAATGATAGGTATTAAATTCCCTTAATGAGAGCTTGTGATGCTTTAGGTTTCTGTCAAGCTTGTCTTTGTTTTCTTTGATTAGTTTTCCCATCTCTTCTGATCCCAGAAGTGATGCTGTTACACTTTTGTCCGGGTGCATTCTAAGTACGAGGGCTTGTATGTCATTTACCAATGGAATGTCAACCCTAATTGATTTCTTCATTGCGTCTTCTGTTATCCATGGAGCTACTTTTTCCCACAAATTGAGAAGTTGTGATTTTGACATTCTTCTCTGTGATCCTCTTTCGTAAGTCGCTTGTATTTGGGGTTGTCCTGCAGCGTTGTATACATTGGTTAGAGTGTTGTGTCTTGATCCTTTTGAAGACTCTTCCTCATAGGATTTCCTGTTTTGTTTAAACTGCTTTAATAATGTGTATGTGTTTTTTAATTCAGCACCTTGGTTTCTGTCATTTTGAACTATCTTATTAATGTTAAAAAGTTCATCTTTTGAGTTTCTGTCTAACTTCTTGTTTTTCGTGTCAGAAGTTTCTTCCGAGGTTTTAACAGTCTCATCTTTTACTTTTTCTGTAACCTCTTTTGTTTTGCTATCCAGTACTTCTTCAAAGCTTAGTGCACTGGCAGGTTTTACATAAGGATTATCAAGCAAACTTATTCCAAGTCTGAAGGCTTTTGTGTCGCCAGGTTGTATTATTGGTCCAGCCACTTATTCCTCCCTACTTTCTATCAGCTCTCTTGTGTGCTTTAGTACACCAATTTCATCCAGCATAAGTCTTTCTTTTCTGTTTTCTTCATTTATATAATCACTGTATTTTTTCTGTTTATGTTTTTTCAGAGCTTCAAGTTTCATCTTTGCTTCGATTACATCTTCTTTGGCCTTAATAAGTGCATCTTGTGCGGACTGAAGATCTTTTTCTAATTTTGCAATTCTTTCATTCAGTTGCTTAATCCTTCTTACGTAGAGAGTTGCATGTGATAATCCCTCTTTTATAAGTTCAGTATGAAGATCATTTCTGTGTTCAGTTGTTACACTGAGATCGTATGAAATGGATTTAAGATTTTCTTCTGCTTTTTTCATTTTAAGTATTGCTTCATCGAGTTGTTCTTCTCGAATCTTCAGGACTTTTTCTAAACGATATTTGAATGACATAATGTCCCTTTATGCGGTAGAGGTAAACTACATGAGATTAGTTAAGAGAAGGTTTAGAGAAATTATTAAAATCTGATAATGTTCTTTCATATACTTTAAAGTAAAAGCTTTTTAAAAGCAGCATAAAGACTAATGAAATTAGGCGCAAAGGCAGCTATGAAACTATTAATATTGGGGATAGCCCTCAAATCCTGTTCTAATCCTGCTGCAATCACGATTAGATTACGGTGCTTTTTTAAAATCCTGTTAACAAGTTTCTTTTGTCCTTTTCTGCATGCAATGTCATAGGTAATTATTACTATATTCCTTTTATAGTTTAGCCTGGCTGTTATTTTATTTATTTCTTTTGATGAAGGATTAATTTTATATCTGGTTAACCTAAAGGTATCAAATCTTAATTTTTTACAGATAGCCTTCAAATCTACTTCTCTTAGTTTTGGGCTCTCGGGATATATTATTTCTACTGGTGATTTAGGTTTTAATGGCTTCAGAAATAAATCTCTCTTATACCAATGAACTGTTTTTTGAGCAAGTTCTTCTGAGATCTTTTCATGATTTGATAAATCCTTCTTAAAAAGCCTTCCTGTTCTATCTATAAAAGTGTTCTTTATTGAGATTATTCTTTTATAGGCTTTGTTATTTATCTGAACAAGAGATTTATCCTTATGGACTGCATCTCGTAAATAATTAAATGCATTTAATGTTAGCTCTTCATTCTGATTAAGTAGTAATAAATCAGCTCCGGCTTTAAGTGCATGAAATGTAGCAGTGTTTAATGGGTAATTCTTTGTAACCCCTTTCATGTTTAGTTCATCAGTAAGAATGAGCCCTTTATACCCAAGTTCATTTCTTAAGAGTTTTGTTGTTATGTTTTTTGAAATACTTGCAGGTTTATTTTTTTCTTTCTCTAGTTTTGGAAGATAAATATGTCCGATCATTATACATGGTACTTTTTTATGAATGGCATTAATAAAAGGAATCAATTCTGATCTAAACAGTTCTTTTTTTGATTTGTTTAAAATTGGCAAATCAAAGTGTGAATCAATATTTAAATCTCCATGTCCGGGAAAGTGTTTGGCAACCGGAATAATATTATGCTTCATATACAGTTCAATTATTTTATTCCCGTATTTGTTTACGGTTTCCGGATCAGCGCTTATTGCTCTTGTGCCAATAACCGGGTTTTCGGGATTTGAATTTATATCAAGAACCGGGGCAAAGTTCATATTAAAACCAAGCTCTGAAAGTTCTGAAGCAATAATTTCATGAGCAAGTAATAACTCCTTTAGTCCAACTTTTCCAAGTCCCCAAGGACTTGATAGTGAAGTACAGATCCTTCTTAGTCTCTCAACTGGACCACCTTCCTGGTCAACTGCAATAAATGGCTTTATACTAAGAATACTTTTAATACTTCTTATTAGGTTTTTAACCTGTTTTTTATCTCTTATATTCTCTTCAAAAAAAACAATTCCACCGGGTTGTATTTTTTCCAAAAAACTACCCGTTTTTTTTGACAGGGTTGTCCCTTTAAAGCCTACAAAAAATTGTTGTCCAAGTTTTATATCAATATCCAAAGGCACATGAAAATAATAACAGTAGGGGCGTACCACAGTACGCCCCCTACAACAAAATATAACTATAAAATAAAAAAAGAACCTTGCGGTTCCTAAATCTCTTCTTTATTTTAACGTGAGTATATTATTCCCGTTTTGGTGGCCTCTATAACATAGGATAAACCTAGTTTAAATAAAAACTATTTTAGGATTTGTTTCATCTCCCATACAGCCTGTTTTATACCTACTAAGACTGCCCTGCTAATTACAGAATGTCCTATATGAAGTTGCTTTATGCCAGGAATATTTACTATGGGGGCCGTGTTCTCGTAATTTAACCCGTGTCCTGCATTTGTTTTAAGTCCTATTTTATTTGAAAAATTTATTGCATCTGTAACTTTTTTCAGCTCTTTTACATCTGGATTTTCTGCATAGGGACCTGTGTGTATCTCTACAAAATCCGTATCAATTTCTTTTGCAGTTTTAACTTGATCAGTATCTGCATTTATGAAAATGCTTATAACCAGATTGCTTTTATGCAAATCTTCTATATATCTTTTAAGATGTTCCTTTTGATCAGTTACATTCAATCCGCCTTCTGTAGTTAATTCCTGTCTTTTTTCAGGTACGAGAGTTATTAAATCTGGTTTTATTTTTTTTGCAATCTCTGCCATTTCTTCTGTTGCTGCCATTTCCATGGTAAAAATCACACCTTTTAAATTTTGTCTAAGTACAAGTACATCTCTATCTTTTATGTGTCTTCTGTCTTCCCTTAAATGGACTGTAATTCCATCTGCACCACCTTCTATGGCAAGCATTGCACCAGCCAGAGGATCAGGCTCTATGGTTTTTCTTGCTTCCCTTACAGTGGCAATATGATCTACATTTACACAAAGCTTCGGCATGTGAATCATTATAAAACGATAACCTCAATATATAATGGAAGCGTTACCCGATATGAAAAATAATATTAAAAACATTGCAATTATAGGGCTTGGATTAATTGGGGGCTCACTTGCTAAAGCTCTGAAAGAGAAAAATTATTACATAACTGGTATAACCAGATCAGAAGAAACAATTAAACTTGCACTCAATGAAAAAGCAATTGATAAAGGCTTTACTGTTTTAGATTCTGCTTCTTTAAATGACGTTGACTTAATTGTTCTGGCTGTACCACTTTTGTTAATTAAACAATATATAAAAAAGATTGCTGAGATAGTTAAACATGAAATTATTCTTACTGATGTTGGGAGTACAAAGTCTGATATTTGTAAGATTGCTAATGATGTTTTACCTGCAAATATCATATTTATTGGAGGACATCCAATGGCTGGAACCGAAAATGCAGGATTTAAATCAAGCACTGATAACCTTTTTAAAGATGCAGCCTGGGTATTAACACCATTTGGTAAAGAAAATAATGAAGCTTTAAATAAATTAAAAGATTTGATTAAACAAATTGGTGCAATTCCTGTAACCGTTTCCCCTGAAAAACATGATTTAGCAGTGGCTTTAATCAGTCATATTCCCCTTTTAATATCCTCAGCTCTTTGTAGCCTCGTAAAAGATCATCAGGATAAAGAATTAAACACTCTTTCTTTATTGTTGGCTTCAAGCGGTTTTAGGGATATAAGCAGGATTGCTGGCGGAAATCCTGAGCTGAGCAGAGATCTGATTACTTCTAATCTTAATAACATTGAAAAATTGATTCCTTTATATACTTCCACTCTGAATGGGCTTTTGACTATGGGCAAGTCCAGTTCTCAGGATCTAATTAAGATACTTAAAGAAACAAGTGACTGGAGAAATGATATTTATAACCCCGAAGGAAAAAATAAAAATCTTCTTATAAAGAATTAATCAATGTCCTTTTAAATTTAAAAGAAACAGGATTAGCTATTAACACTGCGCTGCTTTCAAGAATTGTTTCAATAGAGACTAAGTCATTTGCAGTAAGTGTTTTTCCTGTTGCAACCAAATCAATAATTGCATCGCTTAATCCCACAATTGGTGCAAGCTCAACGGAACCATAGAGTTTTATAATTTCTGCACTAAGTCCTTTTTTATGAATAAAATCATTTGCTAATTTTGTAAACTTTGTTGCAATTTTTGAATTTGCAGGCAGATCCCTCACTGTTTTGTAGTTTGAATTTTTCTTTACTGCTAAAACAAGTTTGCACCTGCCAAAATTTAAATCTTTAAGTATAACTACATCGGGTATTTGTTCTTTTAAAAGATCAAGTCCTACAATTCCCACATCAGCACTTCCATGTTCAACATATACTGTTACATCATTTGGTCTTACAAGAAGTCCCTTAATTTTGTTTTTTTTATCGTAAAAAACAAGCTCTCTAGTGGTTGTGGACTGTTCGGTAAAATTGATCCCGCCTCTTGAAAGGTATTTGTATGTTCCATCATGTAAAAAACCTTTTGGAATTGCAATGACCAGATTGTGCTTTTCTTTGTTTTTCATAAACTTAATGATGCATGTTTATTTGATTTATGCAGCCTGGAAATATTTTTAAATACTGACTTTATGTTTTTCGTACTGGCTTTTATTAGTTTTGGAGGATTAAATTTTGAAAACTCTTTCTTTTGGTTTTCAAGAGCAAGTAGTATATCTTCAAGACAAAGGGAAAAACCAACTGCAGGTATGTTAAATCCAAATTTATTTATTAATTGATCATATCTTCCTCCTGATCCTAGGCTTCTCCCAAGTGATTCTGTAACTGCTTCAAAATATATTCCTGTATAATAATCAAGATCACTTGTAAAACTTAGATCTATTTCAACATTCTCTTCAAACAAATTCAGCACTTTTTCAAAGTATGAAATTACGTTTTTAAGTTTGAGTTTTTTTATTTTTCTGTTTAGTTCTTTTAGTTGTTTTATAGCGTCTGTCTTTCCTTTTATTTGTATGAGTTTTTCCCAGAATTCTTTTTCAGGTTTTGTAAGTCTTGATTTTTTTAATATTGAGTTGAATAAAATAAGATTTTTTTGTGAGAGTGCTTTATGTAGTTCATAAGCTATTTCTTTAAAGTATCTGAAAAGCTCATTCCATAACGAAGAATGGTTTATGAGGATTAAAAAACTTTTCAAACCTGATTTTTTTAAGCCGTCAGAAAGAATTCCAAGGCATTCCAAATCTGAAATTCCTTCTCTGACACCTATTAATTCAATTCCTACCTGATAAAGCTCTCTTTCATTTGTTGTTTTCCGTGCATGGTATCTGAACACTTTCCCAACGTAGTAAAACCTTAGTGGTTTTTTTTGATCCTGTAATCTTTCTGCAGTTACCCTTGCAATTGGTGTGGTTAAATCTGCTCTCAAAGCCAGTAGCTCACCGTGTTCGCCAATAAGTTTAAACGCAATATCTGAAAGCTTTTTACTTCCTAAGCTTAGGGTATCATGGTTGATTAAAATTGGTGTTTGAATTGGCTGATATCCCCAAAGCTCAAAAACCTTTACCAGTGACTGTCTTACAAATTCTTGTTTAATAACTTCGTCAGGAAGCCAGTCACGTGAACCTTTTGGGTTTCTTAAATAATTCTTTTTCATTATTTAAAGATTATTCTTTCTTTGGCAGTTCATTTGTAGGATTATTAAAAAGTTCGCCTATAGAAAGAATTGCACTTTTAGTGCCTGTAATAACCTGAATCTCAGTATTCCTCTGATCCAACTGCTCAAGAAATTCAAGCTCTGCAATCTTTGGATCAAGCTGAAGTGCCATTCCTTTTACACTAACTGCAATTGCATCTCCTTCTCCCTCAATAATTTTTCTTTCTTTTTCTCTTTCAGCAGTTTTTTTAATCCAGTTTTGTCTTTGTGATTCCTGAAGCGCGATCTGTTTTCTTTCAACAGCTTCAGCAAATGAAGGTGAAAAACCTATTGCTCTGATTAATAACTCATCCAGCTGTAGCCCGCTTTTTAGAAATGACTGCTTGAGTGAGTCTTCAGCATCTCTTGCAAGCCCTGTTCTTCCTGAAGTGTACACCGTATCAATCGGGTATTTTGCAACTATATTTCGGAAAATACTTCTGGTTTGAGGTACGATTAATCTTTCTCCATAGTCTCTTCCTATACTTTGGTGGAGGTTCCATGCTTTCTCTTTGTTTATATGTGCTATTACTGTTACATCGATTGAAACATTCTGACCGTCATTTGTCTGGCATTTGATACTTGGACCTACAATGGATTTGTCGTAATTGTCGGAAAAGTTATATGAGATTTTCCTGGCATCATATACTGTTACAGATTCAACAAATGGAATTAAAAAGTTAACTCCTTCATTCAGTATTCTTTTCTCAACACCACCAAACAAATTAAATGCAACACCAACATAACCGGCTGGAATTACTCTTATCATTGAACCGCTTAAGATACAAAACAATGAAAAGGTTATTGCCATTCCTATTGCTATGAGATTTTCTTTTTCCATTTTAATGGGTTTCTCTCCTTAATCAAAATTATCTGTGAAGATAAGTTTTGCCCGTTTTCCAAAAACCTGTGCTCTTCTGTACCTTATAAAGTCAGGATTTGATCTTAATGCATTTACTCTGAGATTAATTGCTTTGGCTTCGCCCTCAGCTTGTGATATTTTTGCATCTTTTTTCGCGCGTTCTCCAGCAACTACATATTCCATTTTTAAGAATTCCTGATATGCCTGCTGTTTTCTGTCGATTGCATCCTGGAATTCCTTTGAAAACTTTACATTCCTGAATAGAATTTCTTCAACCTCAATGAAATATTTTTTTTCAAGATCTTTTTTAAGAAAATCCTGAATCATGTTTTGTATCTCCTGCCTTTTTCCGCTATAAACATCTTCAACAGGGTAAGCAGCAAGAACTTCTCTTAAAACAGTTCTTGTTTTTGGAACTACAATTTTATAAAGGTAATTAGGTCCTATGTGCTTGTGGAGCAACCATAATTTATCAGGAACAGGTCTTAAGCGAACACTTAATTCGATATCTACTTTCTGACCATCTGAGGTTAGGGAATGAATTTCCCCACCTACAATATGTCCCTGACTGTTTTGATCTTCAGATGCAAAACTGTAAGTTGCTTGTTTTACGTCATAGACAGTTGCTTTCTGAATGAATGGGGCAATTATATGAATTCCTTCACCCAGAATTCTTTTTTCAACACCACCAAAAATATTGAAGAGTACTGCTCTCTCTCCGGCACCCACCCTGACTATAGATCCTGAGAGAAACATAAGTAAAAAAATTGCAGTTAAGAAATAACCCCAGAACTTCCTTAAAAATTCAATAAGCCTGTCAGCCTCCAGTGGCCTTTTAGGATTAGGGGTAAAATAGTCTGGTACTTCAACTTCTTTCATTTTTGCTTCTTAAAATTACCACTGATTTTTAAATTCAAGATAATATTTTAAACTACTAGACGAGAAAGGTTTTGACCAATTTATTTGGCAAAACCTTTAAACTGTTAAATTTAGCCTATATTAAGTGTACTAGTGAAAGGTGGCGAGTCTCATTATGAGCGAGCCACCTGAGTAAAAAAGGGAATAATAACATTAAGAACGGGAAATTTAAAAGGTATTCTCTAATATGACAAAGAATAAGAACAAAGAGCTAATAAGACAAATTGGGTTGAATCCACTAAAACCTGATTCTTTTCAAATTGTAAATGAACCTTTAATTAATAACCTTTTTCAGTGGTCAGATCAAAATATTGATTTACAGGATATATTTTTAAAATTTTTTGGTTTGAGGGTAAAAACAAAAATTGTTGCAATACTTCTTGATTTGGATTTAAATAATTGGATTGGACTTGCAGGTTCATGGCAGCATAATAATCAGAATGGTCAGATAAGAATAGATGAGAAGCTGGCTGATTTCCTCTTGAACCATGCTTTTGGACCATCTCCTGTAAACCAGCCATTCAGCATAAAAAGAATTACACAGCTTGAGATTCAGATACTTCAGGGATTACTTGTAAATATTGAAAATAAAATGAGAGAGTACTGGGAGGTTGATGTAAAACATGCATATCTTTTGGATTTAATATATCTTGTATGGTTAATTGAATCAGAAGAGGCAGAGATCGGGAGAATTGCATATGGTATACCTGCAAGCTTAAAGCCAAAAAAAGTTACACTTGAAGGAAAACAAGTTATAGATATTAACAAACTTGCTAATACGGGTATAAAGGTCCCAATTAGCTTAAAAGTTGGCTCTACGAGGGTTTCGGTGAATGATGTCAAGTCTCTGGAGTCCGGGGACCTTCTTGTTTTTGAAGATAGTGATATTAGCAAATTTTACTGGCACTTAGGTGAAATAAGTCTCGTCTTACCAGAAAGCGATCACCCTGTTTTTTTACAGGGGATTAGTAATATAAATCAATTGGCCAAAGAGATGGCAAAAAATCCACAAAATTACGATGATGACCCGCTTTCAAGTCTTCCTCTGGAGTTATCCGCGGAATTCCAGAAGGTGTTAATTCCTTTGAAGCAGGTCCTGGAACTTAAATCAGGCGGTGTTCTTCCATTGGGTCCGGTGCTTGATTCTGAACTTGTTTTAACTGCACAAGGTAAGCCGGTTGCAAAAGGTGAACTTGTAATTATTGGAAACCAGTTTGGGATGAGGATTACAGATCTGTTGATTGGTTCCAAGAAAGGTGCCAAGGGGACAACTGGTTCTACTGTGGAAATAGATGATCTTCTCGGAAAAGGGCAGCAGACAAAAACTGAACAGTCATCTTCTTTTGCTGATGCATTGAAAGACCTTGAAGAGACATAGAAGATGGAATTTATTTTTTCATTTTTATTAAAACTAATGATTATTTTTCTTGGCGGGGGACTGGTTTCTCTCTTTGCATTCTGGGTAGCAAAAGAATCAAATATTGCTGCAAGGCTGCTTTATGGCGCATTAACAGGGATTCCTGATATAAAAATTGTAAAGAAAAAGAAGGTTATTCTGAAATCTGCTCTTTATGAACTTCTAATGCCTGCTGGTGAAAAACTAAAACTATTTTCTTCTCAAAAAGGGATAAGGATATTTTAAGGTATAAAAAATGAACTGGGAAAATCTTCTGCCTAATTTAGAACCATCCTTACAGATAGTAGTACTGCTTGTTCTGCTTTCAATGCTTCCATTAATAGTAGTCACGATGACTCCTTTTTTAAGAATAATAATTATTCTTTCCTTGCTTAGAACCTCAATCGGTACTCAGCAGGTGCCGCCAAATCTGGTAATAATCGGAATGGCAATTATACTTACTGGTTATGTAATGGGTCCTACTCTGGGGCAGATGAATGAGAAGGCTCTTATTCCTCTTAGTAATCAGCAGATGTCTGTACCACAGGCAGTTGGAGAAGCATATAAACCACTTAGAAATTATATGCTGAAGCAGACTGACATGAAAGATTTAGCTTTTTTTTATCGTCTGAGTAAATCTCCAAATCCAAAAAATCCTGATCAGGTTGGTTTCAGAGAGCTTGTAGCAGCGTATCTGTTGAGTGAATTGCGAACATCATTTCAGATTGGGTTTTTAATTTTCATTCCTTTTCTTGTGATTGATCTTATTATCGCTAATATACTTCTTGCTTTAGGTATGATAATGTTGTCTCCGACTATTGTTTCTCTTCCGTTTAAGTTATTAATATTTGTAGCTGTAGATGGCTGGACGCTTATTATTAAAGGGCTTGTCCAGAGCTTTAATTAGCTTGAGATATCATCTGTACAAGGGGGATAAGTAGATAAGCGAAAAATGTTGCGAGGAGCAATATTTTGAGCGCCGAGGAGGAAAGAAAACATTTAAGCCTAAATGTTTTCAAATAAAAAATGGAATGGATGCCACAAGCAGTTAGGGATGGAATAATCGTTGTATTGATTGTTTCAGGACCTCTTGTGCTTGCTGCTGCATTAATTGGTCTTGTGATTGGTATTCTGCAGGCTGCTACACAGGTGCAGGAACAGACAATTGGTTCTGCATTAAAAATTATCGGGGTTTTTGGACTGATTATTATTGCAGGTTTCTGGATGTATCAGTATTTAAATCAATATGCAACAAGGACACTTAACTCGGCCTTTTCATTTGTGCCTAAACAATCACAAAAAGCAGTCCCTACAGGTGCTTTTGATGAAAATAAATTTAATATTACTTTTGATGAAGAGAATGAGATTCCTGTACCAAAACTTCCCAAGGCTGAAAAAATTGAAGAGCTTCTTCCTCAGGGGGGTGTGCCGCCTGGAGTACCATACGCCGGTGCACCTGAAGTTCCAAATCCTCCTCAGATAACAAAACTATTGCCGCCTTCTATTCCGATAAACCAAAATAAAATTATTGAAACCCAGACAGATTCTTTAAATGTTAAAGAACAAGAGTTAACAAATATTCAGACTGCTCCTGCTCCAACCCCTACCCCTACACCAGTGCCTTCACCGGCAACAAATATTATTAAGCAGAATGAAAATCCTCAGGCAAATGTAAATGAAATACAAGCCCCTGCTCAAAATGCTTCCCCTATAGGTATTCAGGATGTAATTGAAGACAATCCAAAAACTGTAAATGAATCTGATACTGCTCCAAAGGATCAGGTGCCACCCACCTGGCTTGAATGAGGTATTTGATGTTTGATTTTATAATTAATGAAACAAAAATTCTTACCCAACTGGGCGGGGTATGGATTATTTTGTTGTTGATCTTTGCAAGGACTATTGGTTTTATAAGCACAGCACCATTAATTGGAAGCAAACAAATACCCGCACTTGTAAAGGTAGGTTTTGCAATTGTACTCTCATTAATATTTATGCCAATGATTGATACACCTTCAGAATATCCAAAGGGTTATAAATTTATTTATCTGATTTTTATGAATGCAGCGATTGGAATGTTTATCGGGTGGGTTTCAAGCCTTGTGATTGAGATTGCAAGGGTTGCAGGTGAAATGCTTGATTCGCAGATGGCATTAAATGCAGCAACTGTTTTTGATCCTGGTACACAAAGTCAAACAACAATAATGGGACATTTCTTTAATATGCTTGGACTTGTGATTTTTGTTTCAATTGGAGGAATGGAAAAGGTTATTGAAGGACTATTCAAAAGTTATAATACTTTCCCGGTAATTGTATACAGCTTTAATTTTAATTTTCTTAAACTTTTAAAAGCTACTGCAGATTTAATTTCAATTGCATTTCTTATTGTTTCACCAATTATTATGATACTTCTTACTGTTGATTTAATACTTGGTCTTATGTCGAGAGCTGCCCCTCAGATTAATGCTTTTCAGGTTAGTTTTTCAATAAAACCTTCAGTAGGTATATTGCTCATGTTGATTCTTCTTCCGGCTTTGTTTCAGATTTTAGCAAAACTATTTCTGGATCCTAACAGGTATTTGTATTAGTACTGTTATTTAAGTGTGCTTACACTTTTTATGCTCAACCCATACCCATGCTCCGCTTGTCCGCTTGGCGCTTCCAACGCTGCGCTTAGGGTATGGGTTTCGCTTTTGTGTAAGCACACTTAAGGTTTTCTTATAAAAGCTGTAAAGATTGCACTTGATTTTTAAGGTGAGTTCAAATGACGCATAAGTATCTATATTATAATTTAACTATGAAGTTAACCACTAAAGGACAATATGCAATCCAGGCTATGATTGGCATTGCATTGCATAAGACTAAATCAAAAAATCCTGTGTCACTTAGAGAAATTGCAGATACCCAGAATATTCCTCTACCTTTTTTAGAACAAATTGCTATAAAACTCAGACAGTCCGGTCTTGTAAAAAGCATGCGTGGACCTGCAGGGGGTTACGTGCTCTCCAGGGATATAAAACAAATATCACTTGCAGATATTATTCAGGCTGTTGAAGGCCCTGTAAATGTTGCTCCTAATTCATCCAGAGATTTTGAAGTAACAAATCAGCTGTGGCAAAAATTAAACCGTAATATATATGGCATATTGAAATCAATATCGCTGGAAGATTTATACTTTGACTCAATAAGCTTTAAGGCTTCAAAAGAAAATGAAACTTATGTACAATAAAAAAAGAATCATATATGCAGATCACAGTGCAACCACTAGAGTAAGAGCAGAAGTGGTAGAAGCAATGTTGCCTTTATTAACTGAAAACTTTGGAAATCCTTCTTCTATTCATGCTTTTGGCAGAAAAGCCAGCGAGTATCTGAACAAATCCAGAAATGAAATTGCATCTGTGATTAATGCTGAAGAAGATCAGATTATTTTTACAAGCGGAGGTACAGAATCAAATAATACTGTAATTTTTGGACTGGTACGATTATTAGAAGATGGAAAAATCAAGAATAAAGAGAAACATATAATTACCTCGAAGATAGAACATCCTTCAGTTAAAGAGCCTCTGGAATACCTTGAGAAAAAAGGCTGGAAAATAACATGGCTGGATGTTGATAAGGAAGGGTTTTTAGATTTAAACCAGCTTGAATCTTTCATTTCAGATAAAACATTGCTTGTTTCAGTAATTCATGCAAACAATGAAATTGGCACGATACAGAGTATAGGAAAAATTTCTAAAGTATGCAGGAAACATAATGTTCTTTTTCATACAGATTCTGTTCAGGCATTTGGAAAAGTACCTGTAAATGTCAAGTATATGGATATGGACTTTATGTCCATGTCTGCACATAAAATTTATGGACCAAAAGGAGTAGGTGCATTGTATATCAAGTCACCTGAAGATTTTAGTTCTTATTTGGTTGGTGGTGGACAAGAGAATAATTTAAGATCAGGGACTGAAAGTTTGCCCTCAATAGTAGGTTTTGCAAAAGCAGCAAAACTTATGCATTCTGAGATGGATGAGAATGTAAAAAAACTTAGATTCTTGCAAATCAAACTTATGGAAGGACTGGAAGAACTCAACGATTTGGTTTTTACAGGGGTTACCTTAGATAAAATCAAAGAAAATTACAGTGAAGAAAAATTTCTGTACAGAATTCCTGGACATGTAAGTCTATGCGTAAAAAATGTTGAGGGTGAAACACTTGTTTTACAAGCTGATCTGAGAGGTATAGCATGTAGCTCAGGGTCTGCGTGTAAAAGCAGAGATAAGAAAGAATCTAACTTTGAACCTTCTCATGTTTTAGTTGCTCTTACAGTTCCTGAAGAATTTCGAAATGGTTCATTGAGGCTGACTCTTGGAAGAGAAAATACTGAGGCTGATATTGAATATATAATAAAATCAGTTAAAGATATAGTTCTTATGCTTAATAAGCAGCCATCAATGTCAGTAAAATGACAGATTTATGGCTTCCTGGCTTCAACCACTAAAGTCTCGAAATCATTCTTTGATAAAAAATTAATGTAAATAAATCCAATTTTTTCCAGCATGTCATTCAGTGATTCATAGTCATGAATAAATTTATAATTAAGCCTGCTAAACAGACTGTTCATAATAAAAGCATTTTTATAGATGCCAATATCTGGCATGCATGAATCTATTACAAATTTTATGTAATCTTTTTCTTCTTTTGTTGGGTCTTTCTTTGAATAGATTTTAATAAAGTTCTCCAAATTTACGGTAATGATCCTGATTTTTCCGTCTGGCTTCAAGACTCTGAAGCACTCATTCAAACAGTGTTTGGACTGGTTATATTTCAGATACTCTATGGACTGATTAATAGATATGCAATCAAAAGTATTACCATCAAATGGAAAACGTATTGAAGCATCTAAAAAAATATCTTCATTTGTAATTGGCATAATATTTGTATTTAACCAGTCTTTAAGCATATTAGGACCAGCTCCTATGTGAAGTTTTTTAACCTTATGCGTATCAATGTACTCTTGTACCTTTCTTTTTCTTTTAATAACCCAATACAAAGTTTTACATTTTCTTCTAAAGGAATATGGTTTCCTTAAAATTGATTGAAGAAGTTCATTTGCAATAGCTATGTATTTATTAATAAGCAAAGCTATGCGACCAAAAAGCTTTTCAGTACGAAGATTTATGCGACCAAAAAGCTTTCTAGCAAGAAAATTGATTTGACCAAAAAGCTTTTCAGTAAGAAAATTGATTTGACCAAAAAGCTTTTCAGTAAGAAAATTTATTCGACCAAAAAATTTGTTTCTTATATAAAAAAGACAAAATGGAATCATGTTAATTAAATTAAGTTTTACTCCGGAATCAATATAGCCAAGCTCTTTCCTGTATTCCTTGGTTTTCAAGTCAATCAATAGTAATTCGTTTTTTATTAGATTATCTTTCCATATAGTAGTGCTTGAAGTCTCGTCAAAACCAAGGCTCCTTGTTGTCACCCCTAGTAACGACTGATTGAAATCTTCATTTAAAAAATTACAAAGACTAATCAGTTCTACTTTAGGATCTTCGACCAGGTTTTCATATTTGAGTTTGTAAAATTGATTTGGTAACTCATGAGCATATTTTTTTGAATACTCAAAAGTTTTGCTCCACTTTTTTATACACTCAATAATATTAGTTTTTTTAAAATAATCTTGCTTAGCATTTTTCCAGGAATAATATACTCCCCTTGGATCTCTGTATATTTCAATAAACTTTGCATCTGGATAAAGGGAGAGAATATCAGGTAAATTAAATATATTGTTTGGAGTTTTTTCAAGCCACCTTTTTTTATTTTCTTTCAGTGTTATGTGTCCTATACAAATATTAAAGATTTTGTACTTTTCTTGCGAGCCTACAGTCAAAAGGAAGTCTTGAAGATCGTGGTATATTTCAATAACTTCCTTTGGAAACTTCTTTCTTCTTGCAAATAGAGCTGTGCATTCATGCCCAAATAATATAGATGAAATAATTGTAAATATTAAGCTTTTAATGTCATTTGAACTTTGAAAAAATTCTAATTCTTCAAGATAAGGATTTGACTCCGGTGAAAATAAATGAGTTTCTCCTTCCATACAGTAAATATCAGGATGATTATTCAAAATACTTCTAAGTAGTGAGGTTCCTGATCTACCAGAACCTAATATAAAAATAGGTGGTTTTAATTTTATGTCAAAAGCATTTGTTGTTATCTTTTTAGTTTGAGTTGTACTTTTAAGTGTTTGCATCTTCTTTTATTATTTTTTTAATATACTTAATAGGATTTGTTTTAGCTTTTAGACACAGTTTAGTAAAAAATACTAAAAAGGGTAAGATATTTATAGGTGTTAACCTAGGTGCAATGTCAGGATAACCAAGGTTTGTTCTATTTTTTCTTGTAGCAAAATCTATAAAGATAAGTTCACTTTTTGATAGTGAGTTTTTCCAGTGGCTTGTTCTTTGACTGTCTATTCCTTCTTTACCATTGTATTGTCTAAAGGAGCTATTTGTAGTTTTAACCTGAAGCATATTAGGATCAAATTCTTCTTCAATAAAGTTGCAGATCTTTTCAACCTCTTTTACGGGACTTATAAGCAAATCTTCATATTTTATCCTATAATATTTGCCATTCAGTTCTTTTTCAAGTTTTTCTCCTAATCTAGAAGTTTTTCTCCACATTTCTGAGCATGTAATTGGACTTGCTAATCTAAAAAACTTAAACGGGCATCTTGTCCAGGAATAATATACTCCTCTTGGATCTCTGTATATTTCAATAAACTTTGCATCTGGAAAAAAGTCTAAAATTGTATGTGTATTAAACATATTCACAGAAGACTTGTCTGCCCATCTTTTTTTATTTGATTTTATTGTTAAGTGATTTGCCAAGAGGTTAAACATTTCATATCTGTTGCTTACGTTTTTATAATCATCAAGTTCTTTGATTTCTCCATAAATTTGTAGTACGTTGCTTTGATAATTCTTATTTTTAACCATATCCGGGGCAATTTCTATGGTATGAAACATTACAGAAAGCAATGAGAGAGCTAGGTTTTCATAATCTTGGTTACTTTCAAACTCCTTATAAAAAACTTCCATTGCACCAGTATATTTAGCACTTTCCAACAGATTCTCAATATTAACTTCCTTCAATGATGGAATATTGTAGTATCTCCCAAAAAAGTGAGTTTCAGACCTAAAGGAGTAGATATTTTTGTGATTTGATATAACTCTTTGTAATAAAGATGTTCCTGATCTACCACACCCTGTAAGAAAGATAGGTGGCTTTAATTTTTTGCCTTCTCTACTTAAAATTGGTTCTTTAATAGTATCTGTGAATAACATCTGTGATAATCTATAAATATTAATGAATACTAATATTATAAGTGTATCAGCTAGAAGATGGATACCAAGAACTCTAGAACTTTTTATTGAGCTAGTCAAAAGAGAGTTAGAAACACGCTATAAGAACACTCTTTTGGGCATATCCTGGTTTGTATTGCACCCTTTGTTAATTGCCTCATCTTTCATTGGAGTCAGGGTTTTCTTTTCCCACAAATTTGAAGTTGGTCAAATTTCTTTGATAGATTTTTATTTGTTGCTTATTTTGTGGCTTTTTTTTGTAATGTCAGCTCAAAACAGCATTGATTGCCTTACAAGAAACCCAAAATTTATTTCTAATCTTAAACTTCCAGTTTTTTTAGTTCCGCTCTCTGTTGTAGTTGTGTATTTTATTGTAACTCTTGTGAATGTTATAGTTTATTACTCTCTTTTATTCCTTTTTGAAAAGAAATTATTTTCCCACTTTATTGAATTCTTGCCAGTGCTTCTTGTTTGTTTTATATTTGTTTCTTCTTTTTGTATAATTTTTGCTTTCTTGCAAAAGTTTATACCAGATTTAAGATTAATTTTTCCATTTTTTGTAAGGCTAAGTTTAGTAGGGCTTCCAATCTTTTACAACTTAAGTTTTATTCCAGAAGATGTAAGAACGTTTTATAAAAACATACCTTTTGTTTGGGCAATTCTACGTACAAGAGAAATGTTTTCTGGTGATATTTATGATAGTATTTCAGGTTCATTCAATATGATTTTACTAAGTTTAATTCTTTTTGTTTTGATTGTTTCAGCTATTCAAAAATTAGAACAGCTTGCTGCAAGGATACGCGTCACTGATTAAAATATGCTTTTCATTACTAAAGTTGCATATCTTCGTTGAATTTCACTCGTGTAACTAGTTAAATAAAACTCAAATTTATCTTTTATATCCTTTGTCTTGTCTATGTTTACTTTAGATGGTATTTCAAACGCTCGAAAATCTATACCAAGGGCTTCATGAAGTACTTTGTACTTAAAAATTATTTTGCACAAAAGAAAAAGAGCTTTGAGATTTTTTCTGCCAACTGTATAAAATTCTCTTGCAATCTCTATGAAATTCCCATTAGATCTATTTTTAAGTATTTTTGAAATATTACTACAATATTTCCATTCATCCCTTCTTTTCCAGTGATTAAGTATGTCATACACAAGAGTGTTTTCATTGGAATATTTTTTAATCATTTTGAACATATGCTCAAAATTCAAATTAGTTTTTCTTGTGTGTCGATTTTTCAAAGAATATATTCTATATAGGTAACCAAAATTGGGATTTACAATTGCCCTATTAATTAACTCGGAATTATTAATGATACTTAAACAAAATTCCGTATCCTCAATTGCTATAAAATCTGGATCATATTTTGTAATTTCAAATGCTTCCTTTTTCATAGCTAGGCGGGGTGTTGAAAAAAACATAAGCTTTGTACCACATTTTTTTGCAAGTAATTTAAACGTCTTTTCTTCTTCATCCGAAAGAATTGGATAGTATTTAAAAGCTGGGAATGCAAGCTTTTCTGGATGTTCTACTAGGCTATAACGATGCCTATCTAAATATATTCTTTTTTTATTTGGTAAGTAATGTAGTGGTGGGGTTCCAAGTATAAGTGAGGATGGATCCTGCAAAAAATGGTTAGCAATTTCCTCATAATACCAAGGAAGATGTAAGTCATCAGAATCAAGAAAAGTTACAATGTCACCCCTTGATGAATCTATCCCTTTATTCCTTGCAAAGGAAGGTCCATAATTTCTATCTAAATGAATAACCAAGAATCTCTTATCGTTTAGGTTATCTATGAAGTCTTCTAAGATCGTTTTATTCTCGGAGGTACTACCATCATTTACTATAACTACTTCGTAGTTTGTATATGACTGTGAAAGAATACTATAGATAGCAACTTTAAATAAATCAAAGTCAGGATTGTAAAATGGAACAATTACACTAATTAAAAATTGCTTCATAAGTTTTATTTACATAAGTTTTATTTCTATTTTGTTCAATGCTTTGAAGGTGCTTAATAAAAAGCTCCTCTATATCTTTAGTTTTATTAGTACTTCCTGCCTTTGGTATTATATGTTCTCTATAATCTATACCAAGAATTTGAGTAATAAGCTGATACTTAATTATTAATTTTAAAACCCTCCAGAGATTTTTAATTTTACCTTTTTTACTTTTAGAGGTAGACATTGTATCTCTAATTGTCTTTATTAAGGATTG